>ENA-OQCS01000122-OQCS01000122.1-human-gut-metagenome-genome-assembly--contig:-NODE-122-length-37171-cov-7.586357_pt1 | contig 37171 bp, 40 predicted proteins | sample MGYA00242757_ERZ504575 | MGnify/ENA primary metagenome ERZ504575 (study PRJEB26092, sample SAMD00036297) | human gut metagenome | host: Homo sapiens | study: EMG produced TPA metagenomics assembly of... | reverse complement strand
TTAACCTTTGTCCAGGAACCATAGACCTTATTGCCCTGTGCATCCAGAACCCAGCTTCGGGCTGCCACATACCAGGTACCTTTTGCCAGATATCTGAAAGATGCCTGTGGCTTGCCGGTTGAGGAAATTGTTTTGCTGAATTTACCGGTCTGGAGCATATCTGATTTCCTGCTGATCACGAAGTCATAACCCTGAGCACCGGCACATCCTTTGGCAAGTTTGACAGTAAGCTTGTTTCTGTCAATGGAGTGGCTGGAAATCTCTGTGTTGGCAGGTCGCAGGTATGCACCGTTTTCATCTGTGATACTTCCGTCTGTATGAATGACTCTGCCGTTGAGAGATTCTGTACCAAATGCTATGAAATAATCCTGTCCTTTGGAAAGGGTAAAGTCAGCATATGGAATGCTGTCCTCAAATGCCTCGCTTACAGTTGCGGTCTGGATACACCGAAGAACCTTGTTCTCAGCATCATACCAGAACAGATTTGCCATAAGTCCTGCACAGGAGGCATCTGCCTTTACGGAAAGCACAGCCGGGAAATCGAAAGCTCCGTTTCTTCCAAGATGGAAACCGAAATCATTCTGGTTTGTGGAGATCAGGCTGTATAACGCTGCTGGGATATGTTTTGCTGTGTTTGTAACAGAAAGATCGGTATCTGCAGGTGTTTCTGTTGTAATGGAAGTACCATTAATCTTCCAGATGAAACCATCTTCCATATCGAGATTCAGGGTAATATCTTTTCCTTTTATCCCGGATAAAACAGAATCAGGAAGTGTCCTGGAACCGTTCAGGGTAATGGAAATGGTATCTTTTTCTTTGGAAGTCCTGATCAGATGATTGACTGCATCCCAGCCTTTCTTCTGGAAACTGCCTTCAATGTAAGGCTCTCCATCACCAAGTTTGCCGAAATTTTTTGTATCCTGATGTTTGCATCGTTTACAGGTATAAATTACAATCCCGTCAGTTTCAGCAGTTGGTTCTGTAATAATAACACCTGCGTCATAGTCGTGTCCGTATGCAGGAATCGTGGAGCCGTAATAGATGGTTCTTTCGCAGTCGTTACAATAAGTATCTCCACTGTAACCGTTTGAAGTACAGGAAGGAGAGGAGTAGTAGCGTCCTACGGTATTTTTGTGTTCACATTCGTTTCTGATGATTGTGTAAGTGATAGTTTCTTTTTCGTAATTTCCCTTATCGGCGCCTTTGTAAATTGCGGTCGCTTTAATGGGGGTTTCAACTTGCAATTCCTGATCAACATCTGTATCCCATTTCCAGTCAGTTGAAAAAGGTCTGGTAATGTCGCTGATCCTTTTACTGGACCATGGCACGAATATAGTAGTTTTATTAAAATCTGCTCCTGGTGCTACAGGGGCTTTTTCAATAGTAAATGTCCATTCTGGACTTTCTAATCCATTATGTGCAAAATAGGATTCACTTGCCGCTATCTTAGCTTTTACGGTATATGTGCCTGCATTTACAGGGAGAGTATTGAGTGGTTGGGTGCTGTCATTGATATCATTGTAATTACCTTCATAATAATTCAATGAGATTGTTCTGTTATTTTCGGGTGTAGGTTTAAATTTAAACTCTAATGAGGCTTCTTTAGGTTTGCATCGTAAGTAGTATTTTCAGGGGACTTAAAATCGAAATCATTGACAGCTTGCCAGGTTTTAAATGTTTTAGTATCGGTGTCGAACGAATAATTCCGTGTTCGAAATCCTGAACTGGTTTCTGGCTTAAGTGTAATCGTATAATAGCTGTTTTCAGAAGCGTCTTCGGGTTTGGGCAGCCAAACATACAGATTAGTATCATCAGGGTCGAGAGAGGAATGGTTTACAGACTCCCCTTCCCATATTAGATCTCTTCTAGTCTTGATTGTTACGTTCGCCTTTTCGGGATTTTCAATAGTACAACGGTAAACATCCTTCTTTGAATCATTTTGGGGTTGGCAACCAATTTGGCAGCTTTTACAGAACCACCGGAAATAGTAATCTTAGAGCTAATGCTACTGCTCTTACCACCTCCGCCAATAGCATCTCCGTATAAAGAAGATGCTGATACTAAACTATTGGAAATAGTAATATCGTTACCATTTTTCAAATAGCCGCCGCCAATGCCTGCTCCGGATGAAGAATCTGCTGTTATTGTTCCTTTATTGATAGTAATATTAGAACCACAGCCATTTCCGCCGCCGCCAATGCCTGCTCCAAATGCAGAATCTGCCGTTACGAATCCATTCTCAATGGTAATTTTAGAACCACAACATTGCTCACCGCCACCAATGCCTGCTCCGTACCGACTTGCCGTTATTATTCCCCATTGATAGTAATCTTCTCACCATCGCCTCCCTTATATCCACCGCCACCAATGCCTGCTCCGATGCTAGAAGATGCCGTTATGGTTCCTCCATTGATAAAAATGTTAGAACCCATTTGATTTTTCCCGCCGCCAATGCCAGCTCCGACTGCAGAAGATGCCGTTATGATTCCTCCATTAATAGTAATGTTAGAGCCTTTTTGCTTAGCACCACCGCCAATGCCTGCGCCCCATGCCAGAACCCACTTTCCGCCAGTCTCGGTGGAAATGTAAGTGTCCATGGCTGTGGCAGTCAAACTTCCAGCAGAGTTTGGAACATTGTCTATTATAAGTTTAGAAGTGTTCTCTTTCTGCAAAGCTGCTGAATCCTGATTGCTTGTTTCAAGAACATTTTCACCCTCTAAATATATATGTACCTCTGCGTTAAGATTCTTTGGAATTAATAATGCAGGACCTTCACTGGTCTTGATGTTTACATTTTCCAGATAAATACAGATGGACTTTGCCGCGGTAATAGTATCAGAAATCGTAATTCGATTTGAAGTTTCCGTACCATTACTGGTAAATCTGTAAGCTGTATCACCAGAAGTTATGGTATAAACACTATCTATGATATTAGAGTCGCTTGTTAGATCGACATTTACAATCTTTGATTCTTCATTTGGCTTATTTGTTTCGTTATTATTATCCTCAAATTCAGATGTACCCTCTGAAAATACAGATAATTCTTCTTCTGTTTCTCCTGCTGACTCCTGATTTTCATCGGTAAAAACTTCAGGAGTTTCTTCCTCAGACACTTCCTCAGGATTCCCAGAAGTAAATTCTTCTGCAAATACAGTCTGAGGAAGTATATTGGTGGAACACAATGCCAGTGTAAGAATACCGGCTAATAACTTTTTCTTCACAAAGATTTCTCCCTTTGATGATTATGACTTTTGGTATATTTAGTGTACCAAATTATATTTACAACGTATAAGCTCCATATCAAAATGTGCTATAATGTAGATATTCAAATCTGATTAGGCACCCAGAACAGCAGATATCTTAATTTCTTTTTCCGTTTCACTGAGGTCAAAATCGCCGCCGTCTTCCACAGTCATGTGTACCTCATACAGTACATCTTCTGTCAGCGTATCCGGTGTTTCACCATCTTCTGTCTGGATATGCCATTTCTCTTCCGGAACTTCCTTCAGGGTACCGTCTGTACCATATGCATACAGCTTCAAAGAACCTGTTTCCCCTGAGATTCCTTTCATACGTATTGCAACGGTCGTATTCGGATGTACGTTCTCAATTGTGATCGTATTCAGCCATCCTTCCACATCTCCCTGGCCGCCGTCTGCCGCAAATTTCTCCTGACTTAACACATTGCGCATTGCCTGATCCAGATCCACCTTGCGGTAAGGCATTTCCGGCAGATATACAAACCTGTCCTGAAGTCTCAGAAGTTCCAGATAGCCGGTCGGACAATAGAGTGCATTTCCGCTGTTTCCCGCATACATACCGATAGCCATGTTGTTGTATCCCGGTTTGTCAGAAATATCCATGGTAAATGCAGTCTCGCCTGTCTCAAAATCAAGCATGATATACTGCCACATACCAGTTTCCATATCCTGAACATATCCGTAAATATATCCTGTTGCAGTGGACAGCTTCATCATGGAAGTGTCAGACAGATCACTTCTGCACCAGATACTCTTCATCTCATATCCGTCCTCCGTCTTAACTGTATCCACACGTTCTATACCCGGCGCGATCATTTTATTGCCCTGTCTCAGCCAGCCACATCATAAATATTCTCATAGCTTTGTATTGAGGAATCATTATCTGCTTCTCCAAGCTTCGCACTTCCTGCACCAAACCAGTTACATACGATCGTGCTTACTGTTCCCTCTCCATCATCATATACAATTGCAGAATTTTCCACAGACACCTGTGTACCTTCCGGAAGCTCATCTATAACAGGCATGCTCGCAACCTGTTCTCCTGTTTTCATATCCACCGCAATAAGATTTACCGGATCCTGATTATCTGTAAACATAACCAGATCTTTGGTCAGAGACGGGGAACATCCACCTCCCCATGCAAGACCGCCACCTGTCGTCTCATCGCCTTCTTTGCTTTCCTTAGCACCCACACTTTTATAGGAAGTTTCCCAGACTTTTTTCACACCATTATCTGCCTGGAGCAGATAACACTTCAGATTTGTCAGAATGACCGCACCCTCCTTAGATGCCGCAATACCATTCTCTGCACCCTCTCCCGGTTCCAGTTCATATACAAACACTGCATCTGACAGATCCACATCTTCTCCATTCAAGATCTTATCGATAGCTGCACGTGAAACATAGCCAAAGGTTCCCTGCTGTTTTCTGTCAGGATAAATGCGGAAGCCTCCTGTTGCAAACCAGAGATTTCCCTCATAATCAAAAACTACAGATAACAGATTCTGATCCAGTGTTTTTCCAAGTGCAGCCTCTGCTGCGGCTTTAATATCAATATCCAGCACTTTCTCAAATTCCGGAAGTACATTTCCCTCCTCATCTGTAGCCTTAAGCATAAGTACCCGATTATCGTTCGTCGGACACACAATGCGATTGCTCTCATCTACAAAAGAATATGAACTCTGTATCAGATAACTTCCATTGTCATGCTGTTTTGGTGAAAAATAGCCCAAGGTCTGTGCCTCATCTGCATTAATATCACGGATTGCCAGGCCACCCAGAAGCGGAACCACAGAATGTCCATAGGAATCAAAAAAGACTGCCGGGGAAGCATTGGGATTAACTTTTTCATAAGAAACATTGATCTCAGAATAAATATCAACAGGCAATACCTCATCTGTTGAATCTGTATTATAGCAGTCATGATGAATATTGGAATCACTTGCTGCCATATAAGGATTCACATCCATAACCTCGGTGTAAGTGTCTTTATAGGCAGTTCTGATGTCTGACCTGCATTTTCCTCTGTCTGTGTTTCTTCTACCTGTGTTTCCTCTGCACGTACCATATTTATTGACGGTTCAGATGTTGTAGCTGCTATAAAAGCGATCATTGCAAGAATTAAAGCTCTTTTCTTCATAATTGTTTTCCTCCTGAGTGTTTTTATCATATTACATTTCTGCGTTCAAACCAGATGGAGAGTCCTTCTTTTATTTTCTGCTCTTCCACAGGTTTCATAAAAAATATTCTATCCGCATCCTGAACGCATGAAGCGAAAAATCAAGATCACTGCACCAGATAATCCCACATTTCGGATACAGGGAACGGAGATGTTCTGCCGCATTCAGCCCGGACACACCTGGCAATGCAAGAAACACCACTGCCGGTACTGTTTTTCGTATCCGCCCAAAAAACTGTTCCTGATTCTGATAGATTTCAATCAATGGAAAAACTTTCTTTTCTGTACAGTAATTCCTGATATATTCCGCACAGTTCTGTCCTTCCTGTTCCTGATCAGTCAATATGGCAATACAATACACGACATCCCTCCTCTTCCATTTGATGTACTCCCATTTGTTATCCTCATTATAAAAAAAAGTCGTAATTTTTTTCAATAATTCTGTCACGAAACGACAGAAAATGACACGAATTGTAAATCTATGGTATTGTTTTGTGATATACTTATAGCAGAATTTTATGAAAATTGCGGGAGCTGCTTTGCAGCGAAGCAATTCGTAGATATCAAGTTAGGGGCAAAATGCCTTTTGACCCTAACATCATTTTATAAACAAAGGAAGATTTACTATGAGAATTGCAATTGTTGATGATATTTCAGAAGAAAGGACACTGTTGCGAACCAGACTGGAATCTCAGTTTTCCAGACGTAATGTCCATGTAGATATATTTGAATATGAAAATGGAGAAACTTTCCTCACAGCAGCAAAGGAATGTCCGTTCACTGTGGTGTTTCTGGATATTTATATGAATGGTTCTAACGGGATTGATACAGCAAAAGAACTTCGCAGGTCAGATACTGACTGTCTGCTAGTCTTTACAACAACTTCTACCGACCATGCATTAGAGGGATTTCAGGTCCGGGCTCTCCACTATCTTGTAAAGCCCTACAGTGAAAATGATATTTCCACACTGGCAGATGAAATCCTTTCCCGCATCCCGGATTCCGGGAAATACATAGATGTAAAGGTAAACGGCAGTAATATTCAGATTCCCTTCCGGAAAATAATCTACGCAGAGCATTTTTCCCATATGATCCACATCCACACTGCCGGTGAAAGGGAACTGGTCACCCGTCAGTCCTTCGATTCCTTTATAACCTCCCTGAAAATGGACTCACGTTTCTATCAGTGTAACCGTGGCGTTGTGATCAATCTTGAGCATGCAGTTGATTTTGACGGAACAGGCTTTCGCTTGATAACGGAAGTAATATCCCGGTGAGCAGGAAGCTTCTCAAAAACGCCAGACAGACATTTATGGAATTTCTGTTCCAAAGGAGGTCCTGAAATGACTGACATACTTCGCCCTGTACTTGAACTTTCCGTAATCATTCCCGGCATACTGCTGGCATATCTGCCTGTAAAAAGCTATCTGAGACAGACACCGCTTAAGCTGACAGCATGGCTTCTTCCTCTTCTTCTGGGAATCTGTATTTTGGGAGGAGCGGTTTGCTGTGCCCTGCAAATCCCCACCAGATGGTTCCTGTTTCCTCTGCTGCCTGTGATTATGCTCATTTATCACAAAACACTGAAAATCTCTATCTGGAAATCTGTCAGTATTTTTCTTGCAGTCTTCGCAGTTTTTACATGTGTCAAAAGTTTGTCCCGGGCAGTTAATGCACTTATGACCGCAGACCTGCATATTACAGAAAATGAACTGTGGTTTCACACCGGTGCCGGGATTTTCTATAACGTGATCTGTCTGCTTTTTGTTCTGGCAGCCTGGTATCCTGCCCGCCACTGTGTACAGACAATGATCACAGACGAGAACTTTGCCCAGACCTGGTACGTATTCTGGATTCTTCCGGTAATCTTCATCGGAGTGAATCTTTTTATGATTCCTAAATACCGCAATACTTTATATACCGGACGGGTCCTGCAGTGCTATATTGTTTTCAGTCTTGTACTGCTCATAATCCTGCTCCTGTTTTATGCCATGTTTCTTATGATGGCAGTCAGTCTGAACAGAAATGCCAGACTTCAGCAGGAGAACCATTTTCTTACTCTTCAGCAGGAAAGATACGAGAATCTCTGCATGGCTATTGAAGAAGCCAGACAGGCGCGTCACGATATCCGGCATCACTTTGTGCAGTTATCCTCTCTGGCAGAACAGGGTGATATGGAAAAAATTAAAAATATCTCTCCGCTGCAATCGGCAAATCTCTGACTATAACCTGCATTTCTGTGAAAATCAGGCTGTTGACAGTGTTTTCGGATATTATTCCACCCTTGCCCAGAGAGAGAACATTCCTTTTCATGCAATGGTTTCCCTGCCTGCTGATCTTTCCATAGATGAGATAGATCTGTGCCTTGTGTTCTCCAATCTGCTGGAAAACGCCATCCAGGCAAGTGTGAAAACAGTACCCGCCCGCAGAAAGATTAATGTGGAGATTTATCCCCACCATAATCATCTGCTTCTGATTCATGTGGAGAACACCTTCGATGGCAAAATACAGCAAAAAAACAATATTTTCCAATCCTCCAAACGTGCAGGAAGTGGAATCGGAATTGAATCCATCCGCCATACCGTAGAAAAAAATGGCGGTGCCTGCAGTTTCACACACGAAGACGGAATATTCTCTGCAAAATTATGCTCCGCATCTGATACTCCAAAAAATCACGGGACTGTCGGTCTTTTTGACACGACAGCCCCGGCAAAACAAAAAAATCATATTTCTTTATAATTCTTCTCCATTCGTCCTGATCACATTTTTGTACCAGTCAAAGGATTTCTTTTTGTATCTTTTGCCACTTCCGCTTCCATCATCATTTTTATCTACATAGATAAATCCATAACGCTTCTTTAACTCTCCCGTTGTAAAGGAAACCAGATCAATGCAGCCCCATGGCGTATATCCCATCAAATCCACACCATCCATTTCCACTGCTTTTTTCATCTCACTGATATGGGCACGAAGATATTCGATTCTGTACTCATCATCACAGGTTTTATCCTCTTTCAGAACATCAATCGCACCAAATCCGTTTTCCACAATAAAAAGTGGCACTTCATAACGCTCATACAAAGTCACCAGCGCATAGCGCAGTCCTACAGGATCAATCTGCCATCCCCAGTCACTTGCTTTGACATAAGGATTTGCAATGGAATATGGAGAGCTTCCATCCAAAGACTCTGCGGTATCTTTTTTCACATCTGCTTTTACAGCATTTGTCATATAATAGCTAAATCCAAGATAATCACATTTTCCCTCTGCCAAAATCTGCTCATCCTCCGGCAGCATCTCCGGCTTTGTGCCTCACGTTCCCATTCCTTCTTTGCAAATGCCGGGTAATGACCACGAATCTGCACATCTGCGAAATAGAATCTCTCATGCATGCACTCTGTGGCAGTCATAATATCATCCGGATCACAGGAATATGGGTAAAACGGAACAAAGGAACACATACATCCAATCTTAAAATCAGGATTGATCTCATGACCTTTTTTCACAACCATTGCCCCTGCGACCATCTCATAATGCGCAGCCTGATACATTGCTTTCTTCTTATTCTCATACTGTGAGAAAAGCACTCCGGAATCTGTCCATCCAAAGATATCTGCGGAGGTATTGCTCTGGTTATTGATTTCATTAAAAGTCATCCAGTATTTTACTTTGTTCTTATAACGCTCCATCACAGTCACTGCAAAATGAACAAAGAAATCAATTACCTTACGATTTACCCATCCACCATACTTCTTTGCAAGATGATACGGCATCTCAAAATGGCTCAGAGTGATAACTGGCTCAATTCCATATTTTAAGAGTTCATCAAACATATCATCATAAAACTGAAGACCAGCTTCATTCGGCTCTGTCTCATCACCATTTGGAAAAATTCTCGTCCATGCAATACTTGTACGGAAACATTTAAATCCCATTTCCGCCATCAGTGCGATATCACCTTTATACTCATGGTAAAAATCAACTGCTTCATGATTCGGATAATACTCTCCTTCTATCACGCCATCTGTAATCTGACGCATCCTGGTGCTACTTCCGCCAGTCATTACATCAATGACACTGACACCTTTGCCGCCTTCATTCCAGCCGCCTTCCAGCTGATTAGCCGCAACTGCGCCGCCCCACAAAAATTTATCTGATAATGCCATAGTTATGGTATTCCTCCTTATTTTAATTTCAATAATTCATCACCATTCTTTACCTGTCCGGCAGCTTCTGTTGTAATCTCTGTAAATTCATCACTATTTGTAATGACTATAGGTGTTACTACTTCATATCCTTCCTTCTTGATCGCATCAATGTCAAACTCGAGTAAAAGCTGACCGCATTTCACATGCTGTCCATCTTCAATATGACAGGTAAAATGTTTTCCGTTCAGTTTTACAGTGTCCATACCTACATGGATCAGAATCTCGATTCCGTTTTCACTTTCTATACCAACTGCATGGTGGCTGTCCAGAAGTCCTACGATCGTTCCATCAAATGGAGCATATACCTTTCCTTCCGTCGGGATTACCGCACATCCTTTTCCCATTGCTTCGCTGGCAAAAACCGGATCATTTACTTCTGAAAGCGGAATCACCTGTCCAACAAGCGGACTTGCCACTGTCTTTACTGCATTTGCTGTACCAGAAATCTGTCCTGTCACCGCACTCTCTGTCTTAGATGCCGGATCCTCAAAACCAATCACCTGAATCAGTACAATGGCAATCACAGCTGCAACCGCACATCCAATCACTTCGCCAGGGAAAGACATCGGCGCATCCTTACTGATTGCATTTACGATCGTAAGCGGTCCCGGAAGTCCTGCATATGCATAATAAGCAGAATGGAAGAAACTCATTACAACTGCACCGATCGCACCACCGACACATCCACAGATAAAAGGTTTTTTCAGTCGAAGGGTAACACCGTAAATGGTAGGTTCTGTAATTCCGAAAAGTCCTGTAAGACCGGCAGAAAGTGCCATGTTCTTAAATTCTTTGTTTCTTGATTTGATAAATACTCCAAAAGCAGCGGCAACCTGCGCAACAACTGCGATTGTCTGGAATGCCTGGAAAGTATCATGTCCATTCATTGCAAAGTTTGCAAGGTTTACAGGAGTGATTCCCCAGTGAACACCGAAGATAACAACTACCTGCCAGAGTCCACCAATGATAGCACCCGCAAGTGCCGGAGCTGTCGCTGCAAGGAAGTTATATCCTTTGGCAATTCCATTTGCTGTAACTGCGGATACCGGGCCAAGTACAAGAATTGTAGCCGGAACCATGATAATAAAGCAAATCATCGGTGTTAATAACGCTTTAAATGTATCCGGAAGTTTTTTCTCAATGAAACGCTCCAGGTAAGAAAGAAGCCATACCAGAAACAGTGGCGGAAGCACTGTCGACGTATAAGTCGTCTCTGAAAGTTTAATACCCAGGAAACGGATCGTTTCTCCATCTGCAATTCTGGATGCCATCTCTGCCCAGCTTGGGTTTACCAGCGCACAGCAACATAAAATAGCAATAAATGTGTTACATTTAAAATGTTTTGACGCTGTCACTGCGATAAAAATCGGCAGGAATGTAAATGGTGTCCATGACATAAAACTTAAAACTTCATATGTGCCTGTATTTGTAAAATTCGGTGCTGCCATAGTAATAAGAATCAAAGCACCCTGAAGCAGACCTGCGGCTGCCAGAATATATACAAACGGTGCAAATACCGCTGACATTGTTGCAATAATACGGTTGACGACACTTTGCTTTGGCTGTTCTACTTCTTCTGCATTTTCATCTAAATGAAGGATTTCTGCCGCTGCCGCATATACATCTCCTACATGAGTTCCGATTACTACCTGAAACTGTCCATTATTCTCCACAACGGTGATCACACCCGGCATTTCTGCAATCTTTTCTTTTGCGCCCGCCGGTGTTTCCTTTAATACCAGACGAAATCTGGTCGCACATCTCGTTGCATTGACAATATTCTGCGCACCCCCAACCTCATGAATGATGTCATGGGCAAGTTTATTATAATCTCTTACCTGTGCCATTTCTTTTCTCTCCTTTACCTGAATCCGAAGTCCTGCGCGCCCTGACTTCTCTGTTCACATCTGATGGCTATACTATATAAAAAGCCTGCCTGTTTTTCAATCCATTTGAAATATAGTGATGTTCTGTTTCATATTTTCTGTTTCTTTCGCCCAAAAATAGTGCAACAGCGTTTCACATGTCAAAATCCACAGGTCTTTTTTGTGCAATTTTCCTATTTATTTTTTCAGGCATATATCTGTCACTAATTCCAAAGATAAAAAATACACAATTCTCCTACGGATAAGTATTTAATGTAACCCGGCAAAATGCTATAATCAAAGATCTTCAATAAGCCCCCATAGCAATTTCTCTCCACTTTGCTCATATTTCTTATTCAATTTCAGATTTTCTTCATATCTGCGGCTGAATTCCATCCCATACAGGATATCCAGAATATATTTTCCCGATGCGAAAAACATAGAGCTCCAGAATTCCACCACCTTTTTCTGCCCCGCCGCATACAGAAGTTCATCCGCATGAGGCGCAAGTGTCCCCTGCGGCTTTGAAGTGATCACAATCACTTTCGTTTTATTTTTCCTCAGCATCTTCGCAATCTCTACCAGTCTCTCATTTTCCCCCGTATGACTGATCAAAATTGCAATATGTCCATTCGCAGGCATAGATGCCTGAAGACCCTGAATATTCGTCGCAGAAAGTACATTGGCCACTTTTCCTCCATGAAAAAACAACGACCGCCCATATTCCGCCAGATAAACATTCATATCATACACATAAAAATCCACACAGCTCGCCTCTGCGATCAATTTCCCCACCCGTACAAGCTGGCTGTAAGAAATTTCTTTCTTTGTTTCCTCGATTGCCTGCTGCTGTATACGGGTAGCTTTCCGCACGATCGTCACCACGTTCTCCCGCTCAGACATCGCTACTTTTTCCTGCGTTTCTTCTATCTGTCCATTCTGCAATTCCCGTACAAACTGTAGCTTAAATTCCGGAAATCCCTTCTGGCCAAGCTTCTGGCACAAACGTGTTACAGATGCGGCACTTGTAAACGTTGCATGCCCCAGCTCTCTGGATGAAATCGTCTCCACCCGTTCCGGATGCTCCAGCATATAATTACAGATATCCCTTTCACGTTCTGTCATATTTTCCTGTTTCTTCATCTGCTGTATCAAACCCATAAGTGTATCTTCCCCTTTTCTCATATACTCTTACTATTCCATTTACTCTTAGAATAAATGAAGGCCATTGCAAAATGCAACAGCCTTCGAAAAATTTCCACTATATTATTCCATACACTCATCAAGAATTGCAGCCATCTTATCAATATGTTCTTTTGTGATCACAAGCGGAGGTACGATTCTCAGTACATCACTGCCTGCCGAGATCACCAGCAGTCCTTTTGCAAGAGCAGCCTTTACAACTTCACCAACCGGGCGGCCCTGGATTACGATTCCCTGCATGAAGCCCATGCCTCGTCTTGTTGCAGCGCATTCATGTTTTGCAACAATTTCATCCAGTTTCTGTTCCAGATATGGAGTCATTTCCTGTACATGTTCAATGATCTTATCATTCTTATAAATGTCAAATACTTTGCTGACTGCAGCACATACAAACGGGTTTCCACCATAAGTTGTACCATGATCACCTGGCTCCAGAGAAGCTTTGGCAGCTTTCTCATTCAATACAAACGCACCTACCGGCACACCACATCCAAGAGCCTTGCACTTGTCATAATATCCGGCTGTACACCGTATGCCTGCCATGCAAAATAATGTCCGGTTCTTCCCATACCGCACTGAATCTCATCGAAGATCAGCATAATATCTTTCTCATCACAGATCTGACGCAGACCTTCCAGAAATTCTTTCTTCGCCGGATAAATACCACCCTCACCCTGAACAACCTCAGTGATGATCGCACAGGTCTTATCTGTGATCTGAGCCTTTACGCTCTCAAGGTCATTAAAATCCGCAAACTTCACACCACCCATCAGAGGCTCAAAGGGCTCTCTGTAATGAGCAGTTCCTGTCACGGAAAGTGCTCCGATACTTCTTCCATGGAAGGAATGGTTCATGGCAATGATCTCATGATCTGCATGTCCGTCACGTACATATGCATATTTCTTAGCTGCTTTTAAAGCACCTTCGATTGCTTCTGTACCACTGTTGGTAAAGAATGCCTTGCTCATTTTACTTGCCTTTACCAGCTTCGCACCTGCTTCGATGATCGGCTCATTGTAATATAAGTTGGAAATATGCATCAGCTTATCAATCTGATCTTTTAATGCTTCATCATATCCCGGATAGTGATATCCCAGAGAATTACAGCAATACCTGCTGCAAAATCCAGATACTCCTTTCCCTCGGAATCATATAAATAACATCCCTGTCCCTTTTCAAAAACAACAGGAAAACGATTATAGGTGTGAAGGATACTCTCTTCGGATTCCTTCATCTGTTCATTCATGTTCATTGTAATATTTCTCCCCGTCTTCTCTCAGAATCGCAGTACCAATACCTTTGTTTGTAAAGATCTCCAGCAGTAAGCTGTGAGGAATTCTTCCGTCAAGGATATGGACTCTGTTAACGCCTTCTTCAATGGCATCAATACAGTTTTTCAGCTTCGGAATCATACCTCCGCCTACATAACCGTCATCGATCAGTTTCTGTGCTTCATCTACATGAAGTTCAGAGATCAGGCTGGACGGATCATCCTTGTCTTTATAAACGCCTTCAATATCAGAAAGGAATGCAAGCTTCTCAGCATGAACAGCCTCTGCAATGGCACATGCAGCATCATCCGCATTAATATTATAAGTAGCGAACTCATCGTCATAACCTACCGGGAAAATGATCGGCAGGAAATCTTTCTCCAGAAGATCCTCCAGAATCTTCGGCTCAACCTTTGTAACTTCACCAACAAATCCGATGTCTCCGCCCTCTGTCTGTTTCTTGCGGCATTTCAGCAGACCACCGTCTTTACCGCTGATACCAACAGCATTTACACCAAGAGATTCCACCATGGCAACCAGTTCCTTGTTCACCTTCGCAAGAACCATCTCTGCAATTTCCATAGTATCTTTATCTGTAACACGAAGACCGTTAATAAATTTCGGCTCCATACCTACCTTGCCAACCCAGCGGCTGATTTCCTTACCACCACCATGAACGATGATCGGTTTGAAACCAACCAGCTTCAGAAGAACAACGTCCTTGATCACATTCTTCTTCAGTTCATCATCCAGCATGGCACTTCCGCCGTACTTTACAACTACAATCTTACGATTAAATCTCTGAATATAAGGAAGCGCCTCGATCAGCACCTCCGCCTTGTCCAAATATTTCTGATTAACCATTATTCTCTCCTTTTTCCAGTCAATGTCTGGTCTCCATCCCTGCTTATTGCTTTTCGCAATTAAAGCAGGAGACTTACCTGATTCGGTTAAAATCACCCTTATTCACAGAATTTTGTTATGAACGGTAATCTGCATTGATTTTTATATAATCATAAGTCAGGTCACAGCCCCATGCAGTTGCTGTGGCATCACCCATCTTCACATCAGCGATTGCTGTGACAGCTTCCTCAGAAAGAATCTTTGTTGCCTCTTCTTCACTGTAATCCACAGCCACACCATTCTCAATAATCTGGATCTTACCAGCCTTACTCTCAAAGAACAGATCCACCTTCTCAGGATCAAACTTCGCACCGGAATATCCCATAGCACACAGGATTCTTCCCCAGTTTGCATCATGTCCGTAGATAGCAGCCTTTGTCAGAGAAGAAGTAACGACAGACTTACTCAGTGTAACTGCCTGTTCCTTAGACTCTGCACCAATGATCTTCACCTCAAACAATGCAGTCGCACCTTCACCATCACCTGCAATCTTCTTTGCCAGAGTAGTATTGATATAATTCAGTGCAGCCTTAAAAGTCTGGTAATCCTCACCCTTCTCTGTGATCTCCGTATTCTCAGCCAGACCATTGGCCAGAAGAAGCACTGTATCATTAGTAGAAGTATCTCCATCAACAGAAACCATATTGTAGGTATCCTTAACATCTTCACTTAACGCTTCCTGCAGCATCTTCTTGGAAATCTTCGCATCAGTAGTAACAAATCCAAGCATGGTGCACATATTCGGATGAATCATACCCGAGCCCTTACACATACCACCAATCGTAACAGTTTTACCACCAATCTCAACCTGAACAGCAACTTCCTTCTTCCTAGTATCAGTAGTCATAATCGCCTTCGCAGCCTCAGTACCTGCCTCCAGAGAACCATCCAGCTTCGGAGCCATCATCTTCACACCATTCTTAATACGGTCAATCGGAACCTGCATACCAATAACACCGGTAGAAGCAACCAGCACACTGTCCGCAGCCACATTCAAAACCTCCGCAGCCGCAGCCGCAGTCTCCTTACAATAACCATACCCTTCTGCACCAGTACATGCATTGGCAATACCACTGTTACAGATCACCACCTGCGCAGACGGATGATTATAAACAATATCCTGATCCCATTTAACAGGCGCAGCTTCACCACATTGGTAGTAAAAGTCCCCGCAGCCACACAAGGCACCTCACTGTAAACCATAGCCATATCCGTTCTGCCCTTATACTTAATCTCAGCCGCAGCAGCCGCTGCCTTAAATCCCTTAGCCGCCGTAACGCCGCCCTCTATAATCTTCATAAAACCTCAATCCTTTCTATACAATAAGACAAACTATCTTGTTTCCCGTCCACATCCTCCACGCTCAGCGACTGCCGCAGCCCCCCTGCGCAGTCACGTCCGTCAGACATCCACATCTCTTCCGTCCTGAAAAGTCAGCTCCGGAAATTATTTGGTTTTGAACGCATTTGCAGGGGCTGTAGTAACTCTTAGTGCTCGGGAATTTGCGTTATGAGGCGGCTGCATCACTGTCTGAGCGAAGTTTGCAACGGAGCGAGTTTGACAAGCCGCCTCATGCCTTTAGCAAATTCACGAACACTTAGAGTTAGTAAGCCCCGAAACCGCGTTCAAAACCAAATAATTTCCGGAGCGTCCCCTTTTCTCTAACTTACGGACACATCGGCACCTGCAGCAGTCCCTCAGTCTCCTTAAATCCAAACATCAGATTCATATTCTGCACAGCCTGTCCTGCTGCACCTTTCACCAGATTATCCATAGCCCCCATCATAATAACTCTGTGAGTTCTCGGATCGATCTTAAAGTTCACATCCACATAATTACTTCCTTCCACGCACTTAGTCTGCGGACAAACATCCTTATCCAGCACACGAACGAAAGTCTCATTCTCATAATACTTATCATAAACTGCCTTCGCCTCTTCATAAGAAACATCCTTAGTCAGAGAAGCATAAGCAGTCACCAGAATACCACGATTCATAGGAATCAGATGAGGTGTAAAATTAATCAGCACCTCTTTGCCACACGCATAACCAAGCTGATCCTCAATCTCAGGTGTATGTCTGTGAGTTGCAACACCATAAGCCTTAATATTCTCGTTTACTTCACAGAACAGATTGGCAACCTTGGCTCCACGTCCTGCTCCTGAAGTACCAGACTTCGCATCAATAATAATGGTAGACGGATCGATCAGCCCTTCTTTGATCAGCGGATAAATAGAAGGGTGGAACATGTGGGATAACATCCCGGATTCGCAATCAGTCTTGCTTCTTAATCTCCTCACGATTAATCTCACATAAACCATAAACCGCCTCATCAATAAACTGCGGAGCCTTATGCTCAATTCCATACCATTTCTCATATTTCTTCACATCTTTAATACGGAAATCCGCACTCAGGTCAATAACTTCGCCTTGGAAAGAATTCCTTCATTAATTAAAGAAGCACAGAGTCCCTGAGGAGTAGCTGTAAAAATCACATCCACCTCATCAGCTAATGCTTCCATATTATCATCCATACATTTCGCATCTACCAGCTTAAAAAAGTTCTGATAAACATCTGCATATTTCTGGTCAATGTAACTTCTTGAACCATACCACGCAACTTCCACATCTTTATGTCCCAGAAGCAGTCTCACGATCTCGTTACCTGCATATCCTGTGGCACCGATAATTCCTGCTTTAATCATAATAATTTCCTCCATCTTCGCCTCATCCGGCGATCTTCATTTCATAGTAAAACTTTACTCTATCAGAGTGCTGGACTAATTATACATCTTACCTGCATAATATGCAATAGTCATTTTTCAATGTTTTTACATGGATTCTATTTTGCTTCACGAATTTCCCCCTGTCTTTTCCTATATTATGTTGCATATTTATGCAAAAACAGATAAAACTTTTTTGCATTTTTCTATTGCATATTTATAAAAAAGGTGTATATTATCACTTGTTAAGCGGAATCATACGAAATCATCTTGTTCCGCATTGAATATTTATTCAAAAATTTCAATCAGAAATTACCGCATTTATTCAAAAATAATGCGCTGAACTCCCGACCTATTCATTTACTTTCGGCAAACGGATATCTCAGGAAATTTTTACAAATCAGGAAAATAATAAAATCCAATTTCAGGAGGAATACAATCATGAAAGAAAAAGTCGTTTTAGCATACTCAGGCGGTCTTGATACCACAGCCTTAATCCCATGGTTAAAAGAAACATTTGATTACGATGTTGTCTGCTGCTGCGTAAACTGCGGTCAGGGAAACGAACTGGACGGACTGGATGAAAGAGCAAAGCTTTCCGGTGCTTCCAAATTATATATCGAAGATATCGTAGATGAATTCTGTGATGACTTCATCGTTCCATGTGTACAGGCAGGTGCTGTATACGAACACAAATATCTCCTTGGTACATCCATGGCCCGTCCGGCAATCGCTAAGAAATTAGTTGAGATCGCACGTAAAGAAGGCGCAGTTGCCATCTGCACGGTGCTACAGGTAAAGGTAATGACCAGATCCGTTTCGAACTTGGCATCAAAGCTCTTGCTCCTGACATCAAAATCATCGCTCCATGGCGTATGACAGACAAATGGACCATGCAGTCACGTGAAGATGAAATTGCATTCTGTAAAGCTCACGGAATCGACCTTCCATTCGATGCAAGCCACAGCTACAGCCGTGACAGAAACTTATGGCATATCAGCATGAAGGTCTGGAACTGGAAGATCCTTCACAGGCTCCAAATTATGACAATATGCTTGTTTTAGGTGTTACACCTGAGAAAGCCCCTGATAAAGAAACAGAAGTTACCATGACATTCGAGCAGGGTGTTCCGAAAACATTAAACGGCAAAGGAATGAAAGTTTCCGAGATCATCACTGAGCTTAACAAATTAGGCGGCGAGAACGGTATCGGTATCGTTGATATCGTTGAGAACCGTGTTGTTGGTATGAAATCACGTGGCGTATATGAGACTCCTGGCGGAACCATCCTGATGGCAGCTCATGAACAGCTCGAAGAACTTACACTTGACCGCGAGACAATGGAAACCAAGAAGAAACTTGGCAGCCAGTTCGCTCAGGTTGTTTACGAAGGAAAATGGTATACACCACTTCGCGAGGCAATCCAGGCATTCGTTGAATCCACACAGAAATATGTAACAGGTGAAGTGAAATTCAAACTGTACAAAGGCAATATCATCAAAGCCGGTACAACTTCTCCATACAGCCTGTACAATGAATCTCTTGCATCTTTCACAACAGGTGACCTCTATGACCACCACGATGCAGATGGATTCATCACACTGTTCGGACTTCCACTGAAAGTTCGCGCTATGATGTTAAAAGAAGTTGAGCAGAACAAGAAATAATTAATTGATAACAGATTCAGCCAGATGGACACTTTATTCATCTGGCTGTTTTTATTACCTGATACAGTATTGCAATTCTGTAAAAAATGGCACAAAAAAGACACAGCCAGATGGCCATGTCCGTTTTATCTGCTATGTTTATGATTATCTGCTTTCCAGTTCCGCACGTTTCTTATCGATAAGCTCCTGAAGTTTTTCCAGCTCTTCCACTGTAATCCCATCAGATTCCAGAAGCGCATTCATCATTTCCACCGGATTAATCTTTCTGCTTTTGGCATTTCCCTTTAAATAATCCTCTCTTGAAAGAAGAGGGGTATAATTTCTTGCATACACCTTGCCGTTCATTGAAGTTCCCGCAACCTGGATCAGGTTCTCTTTCAAAAGAAGCTCCAGGCATCTTCTTACTGTCGGCATTTTCAGTTCCGGTGCAATGTCATTGATCTCAAAAGCAGACAATGGTCTTCCCTCTTCCCAAAGCACATTCATAATATCATAACGTTTACCTTTTAAGATGTCCATCTTAAGATCTCCTTCCATTTTTAACCAGATATCACTATAATACAGAAATATCGAATTAATTACAATTACAGAGACCTTACACTGATTTACAGTCCTTTTACAAATTTGTTACCAAGTTTATCCGGACAATAATACATCTTTCTACACATCACGAATCATTCGTCATAAAACAAGCTGTTTTTTCTCAAGACGGGCATATACCCACTCTCTGAAAAGTGTATAGATGACAGATACTGTCGGAATGAAGATCAGCATTCCCGCAATTCCCATCAGACTGCCGCCAAGTGTTACAGCTACCAGTACCCAGATGGATGGAAGCCCGACAGAACCACCTACCACATGAGGATAGATCAGGTTTCCTTCTATCTGCTGCAGGATAAGGAAAAGTCCCAGAAACAGAACTGCTTTTACAGGACTTATCATAAGGATCAGAAAAAATGCTACCCAACATCCGATAATTCCGCCAAACAGCGGGATCAATGCTGTAAATGAAATCAGGACACCCACCAGCATTGCATATGGAAAATGCAGGATTGTCATGGATACAAAGAACATACTTCCAAGAATCACAGCTTCGATACACTGTCCGGTAATAAAGCTGGAAAAAATCCTGTTTGCCAGATTCCATACATGTGCCAGATATCTGACCGGTTTTTCAGGGAACATTGCGTACATTGCTTTTTTTATCTGCTGCAGGAGCTTTTCTTTCTGTAAAAGGACGTAGCAGGCGAATACAAAGCCAATGGATACATTCATTGCAGTAGTCAGAAGTCCCATGGTGATGGACACTGTGGAAGAAACAATGTTATTGACTCCGTTCTTCAGTACGCCGAGTACAGATCGATTATTTTTCCCGGCTCAATGTCAAGAGACTGCGCCCATTTCACAACTTCCGGATTGTTTCCGAATACATTGTCGATCCATTTCTGGAAAACCGGAATATTTTCTTCTATCTTTTTCGCTATGTTTACGAATGTTGCCCCCAGTTCCGGTACTACTACCAGCATAACGATCACGATTATACAGATCACAAAGCAGATAGAAAGCACCAGGCTGACCGGCCTTGCCAGTTTTTGTGCTGTTTTTTTCTCTTGTTTCAAGGCTTTTCCGAACAGATGATGTTCTATGAATTTCATTGGAATATTGAGGATAAAAGCGATTCCAAAGCCAATGATGAACGGAAAGAGAAAGCCAAGCAGGACTCTGGCAGTGCTGATGACTATGTGCAGGTTCTGGACACCCAGATATAAGAGAATTGCAAATGCGATGAGCCATCGGATTTTTTTTATGTTTTCTTTGTCTAGCTGCATGTTTGTTTTTCCTTTCTTTTTGATATTGGAGAATATTATATCATATTTTCCCAAAAAACGGACGCTTAGAAAAATATTTTATCTGCTATGCGGTTTCGGCATCTAAGAGATTCTAAGTCATCTGAAATCTGCTAAAAGCATGAGAAGAAAAGTCTGTGATTGCTCGCTGGTGCTCAGGCAATGGACTTTCTTCTCATAACGCAGATTTAAGAGGACTAAGAATCTCTAAGACGCCTGCAAATGCATAGCAGATAAAATATTTTTCTAAGCTGGTAATTGGAAGGTGGAAAATATCGCATCAATTCGCATGTTAAAAGCCTACATGAATAAGAAAAACTTTAAATATGAAAGAGATTGTATAAGTTCACATGGGATATCATATACTTTATATAAATTCTGCCTGTAAAATGCTTTATAGACTATGAATTATCAAATAGCAATACAAAAAAGAATAATAAATTAAATTGCAGAAAGGAATTGACAGTTAACTGCAAATATTTTATAATCATTTTATAAACAATATAAGTAAACTTATATATGTCCATAATCGGTTGGACGTTTCTACCAACTACCGTAATAGTTGTCTATAAGTTCTCTCCCCAGGGAGAAAGAATGAGGTAAAGGCAGCATCGGTAGATTTTTTTTGCCTTTCCTTAACCACAAAAAGGAGGTATGGTTATGAACGAACGGACTTTTGTTTTAAAGGGAACAATTTGCTACAGTAATTCTCTGACAGAACTTTCCATCACTGAAAATGGATATTTAGTATGTGAAGATGGGCGATGTGCAGGGGTGTTTGATGAGCTTCCTGAGAAATTTGCAGGAATCTCATGTACAGATTTTGGCGATGAGCTGATCATTCCGGGACTGACTGATCTGCATCTTCATGCTCCGCAGTATACGTTTCGTGCCTCGGGTATGGATCTTGAACTGCTGGACTGGCTGAATACTTATACTTTTCCGCAGGAAGCACGTTATGAAGATACAGAGTTTGCAAAAGAGGCTTATTCTATTTTCACTGAGGATATGAAGAAGAGCCCGAATACAAGAGCATGTATTTTCGGAACTCTGCATGTCCCTGCTACCGAGATCCTGATGGAACAGCTGGATAAAACCGGAATAAAGGCTATGGTCGGCAAGGTAAATATGGACCGTAATGGTTCTCCGCAGTTGCAGGAAGAGAGTGCTCAGGCTTCTGCTGATGCTACGGTTCAGTGGATTAAGGATACGCTTGATAAATTTGAAAATGTAAAGCCAATCCTTACTCCGAGATTTACTCCGTCCTGTTCTGATGCACTGATGGAGAAGCTTTCGGAGATTCAGAAAAAGTATCACCTGCCGATGCAGTCTCACCTTTCTGAGAATTTCGGTGAAATTGCCTGGGTGAAGGAGCTTTGCCCGAATACACATTTTTATGGAGAAGCATATAGCCAGTTCGGTCTTTTCGGCGGTGACTGTCCGACGATCATGGCTCATTGTGTTCATTCTTCGAATGAAGAATTGCCTTATGAAAAAGCAGGGCGTTTATATTGCTCATTGTCCGCAGTCTAACACAAATCTCGCCTCAGGTATCTCTCCTGTGAGACGTTATCTGGACGAAGGTTTACACATCGGACTGGGATCTGACATTGCAGGTGGAACTTCCGTTTCTATTCTGCGTGCTATGGCTGATGCTATTCAGGTTTCCAAGCTGCACTGGCGGTTGTTGATTCTTCCATGAAGCCGCTTACTGTTGAAGAGGCCTTTTATATGGGAACAGAAGGAGGCGGTTCCTTCTTTGGAAAGGTTGGAAGCTTTAAGGAGGGGTATGAATTTGATGCGGTTGTGCTTAATGACAGCACTATTCCAACTCCACTGAAGCTCTCTCCGAGGGACAGACTTGAAAGACTGATCTACCTTTCCGATGACCGTAATATTACCGCTAAATATGTAGCCGGAAGAAAGATTCTGTAACTGCAGGAAATACAGATTCTGATGGTGTTTTTCCGGCATATCGTTAACAAAACGATATGCCGGGACGATTGATTCCAGGAGTTTCACCCTGTTTTTCGGATGATTATCTGAGGCACCACAAAACGGCCGGCAATTTTTAAAATCAAAAGGGGGAAAGATTATGAATCTTGACAAATTATTCCATCTCAAAGAGAACCACACAGATGTAAAGACCGAAGTTATGGCAGGTATTACCACATTCATGACAATGGCATACATTCTGGCTGTAAACCCAAACATTCTGGAAGCATCCGGCATGGACAGAGGAGCTGTTTTTACAGCGACCGCACTGTCATCCTTTATTGCCACCTGTCTGATGGCTGCGCTTTCTAATTATCCATTCGTTCTTGCACCTGGCATGGGCCTGAATGCCTACTTTGCCTACACTGTTGTTCTTGGCATGGGTTACAGCTGGCAGCAGGCACTGGCAGCTGTATTTGTAGAGGGTATTATTTTTATCCTGTTATCTCTGACCAATGTGCGTGAGGCAATTTTCAATGCGATCCCAATGAACCTGAAACATGCAGTATCTGTTGGTATCGGACTGTTTATTGCTTTCATCGGACTGCAGAATGCTAAGATCGTAGTTAACAACGACTCCACTCTGGTAAGTGTATTTTCCTTTAAATCCTCCGTTTCCGGCGGAACCTTCAATACAGAAGGAATTACAGTTCTTCTGGCGCTGATTGGACTTCTCATCACCGCCATCCTTCTTGTTAAGGGTGTAAAAGGAAACATTCTCTGGGGTATCCTGATCACATGGGGACTTGGCATTATCTGTCAGTTGACAGGACTTTACAAACCTGATCCTGCAGCCGGCTGGTTCAGCCTCCTGCCTGATTTTTCAAACGGAATCTCCATTCCAAGCATGGCTCCCACATTTATGAAAATGGACTTCTCCATTGTCTTCACACTTGATTTCGTAGTCATTATGTTTGCATTCCTGTTTGTAGATATGTTCGATACACTTGGAACACTGATCGGTGTTGCTTCCAAAGCTGATATGCTTGACAAAGAAGGCAAACTTCCAAACATCAAAGGTGCTCTTCTTTCTGACGCAGTAGGAACTACAGTAGGTGCTATGTGTGGTACTTCCACAGTTACTACTTTCGTAGAGAGTGCTTCCGGTGTTGCTGAAGGCGGACGTACAGGACTTACTTCCCTGGTAGCAGCCATCCTTTTCGGATTATCACTGCTGTTATCCCCGATTTTCCTGGCAATCCCGTCCTTTGCCACAGCACCGGCTCTGATCATCGTTGGATTCCTGATGCTCACATCAGTAACCAAGATTGATTTCAACGACCTGACGGAAGCCATCCCAGCATTTATCGCGATCATCGCAATGCCATTCCTGTACAGCATTTCTGAAGGTATCTCCATGGGTGTTATCTCCTATGTGATCATCAACGTTGTTACAGGTAAAGCTAAGGAAAAGAAAATCAGCGTACTGATGTATGTACTGGCTGTATTGTTTATTTTGAAATATATCTTTATCTGATATAAATATCAGATACACATTTACAAAAAGAAGTCTCCTGCAGAGGCTTCTTTTTATTTCTACAATCTTCTTTCTCTTTTTACATTTATGATGTATAATTATGAAAGTGTTTCTTCATTTTCAGATCAATAAGGCACTGGCACTCTTAAAATATATTTGAAACATTTTATAACTATGAGGGCACTGAACAGTTACAAAATTTCAGTGCTTCTGTCCACACTGAATGAATAAATATTTTGTTTTATCCACATTTTATACATTCTATTTACACATTAATATAAGGAAGGATTACACACATCATGCAAAAACAACAGATTCCATTAAAAAATTCCCTGCTCCTGCTTCTCGCAGCGATCATCTGGGGTATCGCTTTTGTAGCTCAAAGCGTAGGAATGAAATACGTAGGAGCTTTACTTTTAATGCCGTCCGTTCCCTTATCGGAGCAGTCGTTCTGATTCCACTGATTTTTATTCTGAAAAAGAGAAACTCTCCTTCAGATTCTGCTTCCAAAGCATCTGGCAGATCTGACACCTCAAGTAATACTGTATCCAATATGCAGGAGAAAAAAACTCTGATTATCGGCGGTATCGCCTGCGGTATCTGCCTCTGTCTGGCAAGCAATTTCCAACAGTTTGGCATCAAGTATACAACCGTCGGAAAAGCCGGCTTTATCACTGCCTGTTATATTGTGATCGTCCCTGTCATCGGACTGTTCCTTGGCAAAAAATGCACGAAATTTATCTGGGCTGCCGTTGCAATGGCTCTGATCGGACTTTATCTCCTGTGCATCACAGATGGATTTTCCATTGGAAAGGGAGATCTGCTCGTACTGGTATGCGCTTTTCTTTTTTCGTTGCACATACTGGTCATCGACTACTTTTCTCCGAAAGTAGACGGAGTAAAGCTCTCCTGTATTCAGTTCCTGACATGTGGAGTTCTTTCCGGCATTCCCGCTCTGCTCCTTGAGCATCCGGAACTCTCATCCATCCTGGCAGCATGGCAGCCAATCCTCTACGCAGGTGTTATGTCATGCGGAGTAGCTTACACCTTGCAGATTATCGGTCAGAAAAACATGAACCCAACTGTAGCATCCCTGATACTCAGCCTGGAATCCTGCATCTCTGTCCTAGCCGGATGGATCATCCTCAGACAGCAACTGAGTACTAAAGAAATCCTTGGATGTGTCATCATGTTTGCCGCTATCATCCTTGCACAGCTTCCACAGAAGCAGACAGAATAATATGTAGAGTAGGTCAGAGGTCTATTCCCTCTTTCCTCTCATCAAACTGCATGTGAATTTCTCCTTCATACGACTATACAGCTTTCCAGCATTCTTCTTTCTACAGCATTGTACCACACCACCATTCGTTGTAAGCCTTTTTTCGTAATCCTTATTCTGCTCCATGGATATTTCAAACAGAAGATGGAAAAGAAAGTTATTGCTATAGACGGGCATGGAAGCTATGTAACAGAAATAGTAGATGACTAACTTTAAAAAATAAACTCCCCACTTCGTCAGAAATTCATCCGACGGGGGGAGTTTATTTTATCCGCTATTCAACTTCCCCAATCACCTTGTGGAAGTGCTCCTTTATCCTAGTAAAACTCTCATCGCTCAGGTCATGCTCTAACTTACACGCATCTTCTTTTGCAACTTCCGGGCTTACGCCGAGACGTTCCAACATCTTACTCAACACTGTATGGCGTTCATAAATATGCGTTGCAATCTGAGCCCCTTTATCCAGAAGCGTCACCGTACCATAACGATCCATCGCGATATAGCCATCCTCACGTAACAGCTTCATCGCATGACTCACACTCGGTTTCGATACCCCAAGCATCGTCGCAATATCAATAGAACGAACACCGCCCCCCTGTTTAGACAACACCAAAATTGCCTCCAAATAATCCTCCGCCGATTTTCTAATTTGCATTCAAAATACCTCCCATATTGTTTTGATATTAACACAATATGGAAAATTTTTCAATCGCTCTTCTTGAGAACAGTCGTCATTAACTGTTACTGCTCACTCCGTTCTCAGTAACGTAGCCAAAATTTCATTCATTCCATATGAAAAAACAGCGTCGAAAAATATTTCATTTCATGTGCATTTGCAGGATACTTAGATATTCTTAGCCGCCAAAAATCTGCGTTATGAGCCATCAAGGACACTGTCTGAGCGAAGCGAGTTTGTCCTTGATGCTCATGCTTTTAGCAGATTTTGACGGCTTAGAATATCTTAGTGTCCGAAACCGCACATGAAATGAAATATTTTTTGACGCGTCCCTACTGAATTAAAAAAGCCCTCTGACCAGTATTCCCACATACCAGCCAAAGAGCCTTTTTATACCGGGATTATCCTTTAAATTCCTAAAGCAATCTCCATCATCCTGTTAAACGAAGTCTGCCTGGCCTCCGCAGAAATTGCCTCATCCCTGAAAACATGATCCGAAATCGTAAGAATCCCCAATGCCTCCTTACCGGCTCTCGCAGCATTCATAAACAGCGCCGCACACTCCATCTCCACACAGAGAACCCCCATCTTTCTCCATGCCTTCGAACTCTCCGGATTATCTCCATAGAACGCATCCGAAGATACAACAGAACCCACGCGAACCGGTGTACCCTGCTCCTTCGCGACCTCTACAGCCCTTGCAACCAGTTCATAACTTGCTGTAGGAGCAAAAGTCCCCGGCAGCTGATACTGGCTTGCATAATTTGAATCCGTACATGCACTCATAGCGATCACAACGTCCATTACGCTTACATCATCCTGCAGCGCACCTGCAGAACCTATACGAATGATCTTCTCTACATCATAAAAATTATAAAGCTCATAACTGTAAATACCCATAGATGGCATCCCCATACCGCTGCCCATGACAGATATCTGCTCACCCTTATAAGTTCCGGTATAACCAAACATATTTCTCACTGTGTTAAAACATACCGGATTCTCCAGATATGTCTCCGCAATATACTTCGCACGCAGCGGATCTCCCGGCATCAGAACCTTCTTTGCAATATCACCTTTCTTTGCACTGTTGTGTGGTGTTGGAATACTCATAATCACCCTCTCCTTTCCCGTAATGCTACATCACTGCATTATTTATCATCACCTGTAAGCCGCAGCACATCCCTGATCTCTTCTTCATCCATATCAAGAATGATCGCCAGCTCCTCTACACTGAACTTTGAACTTTCATCCTCTTCATCCTCTGTAAGTTCCCGGACTGCCGCTTCCAGCTTCTCCACCTTTGCTACCAGATAGTCATCCTCAAATTTCCTCTGTGTCTGCTCCTCGATAGCATGGCGGATCCCACACCGGATACGTCCAAGCAGCCATTTCTCATCTTTCTCTTCCGGTTCTTCCTCTCCCAGAGCCATCAGAAGGCTTATATTTGCCTCCTGAATCAGATCAGCGATAAAAATCTCCTCACAGTTCATTTCAACCGCCATTTCGGCTGCTGCATGCAGATACTTCTGTGACAGCTCTGCCTGTGCCAGAGCATCTCCCTTTGAAAGCAGTTCAAAAAGTTCTTCCGCACTTCTCTCTCCCTGCTCCTGTTCTTCAAGACCTTCCAGATATTCTTTCAGATATGCCTCTTCCTCCGCTGTCAGAGGAACTTTTTCTTCTTTTTCTTCGGATACTTCTTCCGGGCCGGTCTGAGATGCTGCTGAAATCTCCTCCGCACCCTCAATGGAAATACCTTTTAATTTTAAATACTGTAATATCTTGATCAGCTGTGACTTGTCCAGATCAAGTTCACCAAAGCATTCCTTTATCTGTTCCGGTTTCAACACTTTGCCATTCTTCTCTCCAAGTTCACATACCTCTGTAAGTTTCTGCTGAAATTTCTGTATATCCATAGTCAAAATCTCCCTGTCCTGTTTATAACTTAACTATACAACAAAAAACTATGTCTGTAAAACAAAAAGCACCGTTTTAACCGGTACTTTTTCTGAATGCGGATAACAGGACTTGAACCTGCACGGGAAGCCCACTGGTACCTAAAACCAGCGCGTCTGCCAATTCCGCCATATCCGCATTTTCTCATATTCTCAGAGTGTATCCGAAAAATCATTCTCACACTCTGCAAAAGCAATAAAATAGCGGAAACCTCACAGAAGATTTCCGCTATTAATGAAGCATCGGGGATTCGAACCCCGGACAACTTGATTAAAAGTCAAGTGCTCTACCGACTGAGCTAATGCTCCATATTAAGACTGGGCTAGCTGGATTCGAACCAGCGAATGCAGCAGTCAAAGTGCTGTGCCTTACCGCTTGGCGATAGCCAAAGGCGAAGTGGATACAGGGATTCGAACCCTGGGCCTCCAGAGCACAATCTGGCGCGCTAACCAACTGCGCTATACCCACCACAGCGTGCCTGAAGGGATTCGAACCCCCGACCCACGGCTTAGAAGGCCGTTGCTCTATCCAGCTGAGCTACAGACACATCTCTCTGTACATACAGAGAAGCGGTGATGGGAATCGAACCCACGTATCTAGCTTGGAAGGCTAGTGTTCTACCATTGAACTACACCCGCATTTCGCTGAAACGGTAATGTTGTTGTTACAGCAGTCGGGGTGACAGGATTCGAACCTGCGGCCTCCTGGTCCCAAACCAGCGCTCTAGCCAAGCTGAGCCACACCCCGCTGTTTTTCTTTATTTATTTGTGCTTCGTTGTCCGACGCAAGACATATTATATGTTAAGCAACCCCAAATGTCAACACCTTTTTTCAATTTTTTTTGATTTTTTTTTAAAAAAGTGATTTTTTATTCCTCGAAAAGTCCCTGAAACCCGCTAAATACAAGGCTTTGCGGGCTTTTCACTTTTTTCAAAAAAAATCGTTTTTTTTGTTTCGCAAAAAAGGGATTTTTTTACTGGTTTTTGAGATTTTTTGTAAAAAATATTTTTTCGCACAATAAAAAAATCTTAACTTTTTTATTTTTTCTTCTATTCTTTTACTGTCACGTATCTGTAAAAAGAGGTATTGCCGTTATCCGATCAACAATACCTCAAAAATATACAGTCAGATGAGTCAGGCGGATATTCGCAACCTCCGCAAGTAACTTACCTGATTCAGTTAAATAATTTTTCAGAGGTATCTGATCTCGACCTGAGGATCTTTTCCCTCTTCTATCTGCATAACTGCATAGCTTGGCCTGCGGCCTCTCTGACGCGGTAGGTAAGACTGCCGGGATTAATTACCAGAATCCCATCCTCATTCTCGATCAAAGGCATGTGAGTATGACCATACATTGCAATCTTACATCCCTTAGCCTGTGCATTCTCAACAAGTTTATCATAATCCCGGGACACAAAATAGTGATGTCCATGTGTAACCAGTATCTTATGTCCCTCCAGGGTAACTTCTTCATCATAGGGAAGATCTGTAAAAAAGTCATTATTTCCTGCGACAATCGTACATGGGCACTCTGCCAGTGCCTCAATGAAAATCTCTCTGCCTTCCACATCCCCGCAATGAATCAGATAATCAAAGGGAGCTTCTCTGAGCACTGTCTCTTCCAGATTCTCATCCTGTCCATGAGTATCGCTGACGATCAGTACCTTCATTTCAGTTCATCCTTTATGGCACGTAATGCTTTTCCCCTGTGGCTGATCTTATTTTTCTCTTCGCCGGAAAGCTCTGCAGAAGTACATCCATATTCCGGCAGGTAGAAGATCGGATCATAGCCGAAGCCGTTCTCTCCCTTCTCCTCATAGCCTATACGGCCTTCCATTGTTCCACGCACTGTTTTTACACTTCCATCCGGAAAAGCCGCTGCAACGGCGCATACGAACCTTGCAGTACGCTTCTCGTCCGGAACTCCGTTCAGTCTCTCTATCAGACTTGCATTTTTGATATGATATGAGGTATCTTCTCCCATATAACGGGCAGAATAAATGCCCGGCTCTTTATTCAGATAGTCAATCTCCAGACCGGAATCATCTGCCAGAGTGATCTCCCCTGTCAGTTCACAGATTGTCTTCGCCTTGATCACAGCATTTTCCTCAAAAGTAGAACCATTCTCTACAATATCTGCATGGATTCCCGCTTCTTTCATAGAAACAACCTCTACATCCATATCTGCAAGGATCTCGTGGATTTCTCTCATTTTATCCTGATTTCCGGTAGCAAAAATTATTTTTTTCATAATCCTTTGTATCCTCTTTTTATTTTGATTTTTCGCAATTACTTTTCGCAATTACAGAAGCGCTCAGTTACGGTTTTTCTTCGGCGGACGCGGCCCAAGGAACTGATAATAATAGTCTTAAGCATACCATTATAGATCTTACGGTTTTTATCTGCTTTTCGCCCAATATCGTTCTCCGCTTTCTCATAAGATGTGATCAGATACATGGACACTTGTCAAGCCTTTCATAGCTTTCCCCGATTTCACGATAAAGCTGAGTTAAATTCTCTTTTTCTTCCAGTCGTTCCCCATAAGGAGGGTTTGTGATGATAAATCCATATGGTTTGGGATGGCGGAGATCTTTTACCGCTCTCTGCTGGAAATGGATCAGCTTGTCCACACCTGCCATTTTTGCATTAGCTCTGGCAGCCTTCAACGCTTCAGGATCAATGTCAAAGCCCTGGATATCTGTTTCAATATTAAGATTTATCCTGTCCTGTGCTTCTTCATTTGCATCATACCAGCATTTTCTCGGAATCAGATGCTTCCATTCCTCAGCAAGGAAGGAACGGTTCATGCCGGGTGCAATATCTGCTGCCATCATTGCTGCTTCAATAGGAAAGGTACCGCTTCCGCAGAAAGGATCTACCAGAATCCTGTCTTTATTCCATGGCGTAAGCATGATCAGAGCAGATGCCAGTGTTTCTGTGATCGGAGCTTTCACTGTCATTTTACGATATCCTCTTTTATGCAGAGATACCCCTGAGGTATCAATACCGATCGTGGCCACATCTTTCATAAATGCCACGCGGATAGGAAAGCTTGCCCCATCCTCTTCAAACCAGGACACCCCGTATACGCCCTTCAGACGCTCTACAATGGCTTTTTTCATAATGGACTGGATATCAGACGGGCTAAAGAGCTTACTCTTCACAGAATTGGCCTTGGCAACCCAGAATTTCCCATCCTTGGAATATAATTTTCCCATGGCAGGCTTTTGTCTTTTCAAAAAGCTCGTCAAAGGTTTCTGCCTTTACTTCTGCTACTTTCAGCAGGATTCTTTCTGTGGAACGCAGAAAGATATTGGCATCTGCGATTCCCTGTGCATCTGCCTCGAATGTTACTTTTCCATCCTCTACTTTGGTAATCTCATAGCCCAGATCAAGGATCTCACGTTTCAGCACAGCTTCCATACCGAAATGACATGGAGCGATCAGTTCAAATTTTTCCATTCTTTATCCTTTCTATATGTAAATGGGACTTCCCTATAATTCTATGCTCTTAACAATATTTCCCTCAAAATCCTTAATTGTAAACACACCGTCCTCAAAGATCGCATATGTAGGCGGGTTTCCTTCTTTTGGAATGGAAACAGAACCCGGGTTGAGAAGTATATAGCCTTCTTTCTGCTCTGCTTTCAGTACATGGGTATGTCCATGGATCAGAATATCTCCTTCCTGGATCGGAGGCAGATTATTTTCATTGTAAATATGTCCATGTGTGGCATAAAAGGTTCTTCCATCCAGGTTCAGGATACAGTAGTCTGCCATAACCGGAAACTGCAGGACCATCTGATCGACCTCAGCTTCACAATTCCCACGTACAGCATAAATTTCTTTCTTCATGTCATTAAGCATGGAAATGACCTGTTTGGGAGCATATTCTCTGGGAAGATCATTTCTCGGGCCATGATAGAGCAGATCGCCCAGCAGTACCAGGCGTTCTGCCTTTTCTTCTTTATAGACATCCAGCATTTTTCTGCAGTAGTATGCAGAACCATGGACATCTGATGCAAACATATATTTCATAGTTTTGTGTCTCCTCTTTTATTGGTATGCCGACAGATTGATTTCTGAAATAACCTGAAGATATACCGGTTCGTATTTTTTCTCTTACACCTTATCATGCTTATGGCGAAATTACAAGATTTCTTCCCCGATATGCTCCAAAACCGCCTATAACAGACCTGGTACAGTACCCAAGCTTTGCAAGCTGCCTTGCAAGCAGAAGGCTTGCCCCGCCCCTGTCGCAGTACAGAACCAGTATTTTCCCTTTTGGAAAGGCTGTATATCCGTCTATTTCTCCATATGGCATGTTTACGGCTCCTTTTACATGGCTGTGCATATAGGACTCTTTTTCTCTCAGATCTATGATCAACGTGTCCCTTCGGTCCACATAATAATCCAGCATTTTTGCAGAAATCGTTTCCACCGGAAACATGGCAGACTCCTTTTTGTTATATCATATGATATCAGGGACAGATACGCCACTGCCTGACAAAAAAACAGCCGACATATAAATTGGCTCACAGCAGATCAGGAGGGGCATTTCCCCTCCTGATCCAATCAATATCTCGTCTTCTTCTGAGCTGTAAGACTGGGAAGTTTTATTTTTGCTTTACTTCTACAATCTGTCTCGTTTTACTTTTCACACTGTTTTTGCATTACCAGCATGGTTCATTTCATTACCATAGCTGTTCTTATCTGAAGTTCCTGTGTAATTTCTGCTGTTTTACTCTCAGATTCATAGTTTTTTGCCATTATTATTTTCCTCCTGATGAGATTTATCTGCCCGGATCTCCTGATACTCTGCAAAATCCGGTTTTTTTCCTCCACACTTCATCGCTGAAAGTGCTTCACATTGACTATTATCCCAAAACCGGGGGGAATATTCATCAAAATATGTTGCTTTTTTCACCAAGCTATATTATAATCATAGCTGTAAAAAGAATTTACCCTTCAAAAATTTTTTTTTACATAAACCCCTTATTTAATTATTTATACTCCCCTTGAAAGCCCCGGCAGCTCCCCTGCCGGGGCTTTCTCTTTGTATTTATCCGGCTGCGAATCACTTGATAACAATTTCAGAAAAACTGCAAAAACAGCATCGCCGGTCTCATAATCTGCGATGCTGCTCTGTTTTTTATATTCTTCTTTTCCTATTCATTTTCATATGCGCCGGCAAACAGTTTGTTTCTCAACATTTACCAGATTTCAGACTCTACTGCTGCTCTTTCAATAGAAAGACCTTTCATATAGCTGTCCATAAATGCATTGAATCCAGCCACACCTTCCGGTTTTGGATCCAGTGTGCTGCTTTCCTGATCTGCAAACACTTTATTATCAAGGAAGCTTTCCAGAGTCTCACCTTCTTCTTTATTTACCAGATAAGAAGCAAGAAGTGCGATTCCCCAGGCTCCGCCTTCACCTGCAGTAGCCATTACAGATACCGGTGCATTGACAGCATCTGCCAGAATCTGCTGTCCTACGCCTTTTGTCTTGAATAACCCTCCATGACCAAGAAGACGGTCTACTTTTACATTTTCTTTCTCAAACAGAAGGTTCAGACCTACCCTCATGGCTCCAAGGCATGTATACAGATTGGTTCTCATAAAGTTTGCAAGATTGAATTTGCTCTCAGGAGAACGTACAAATAACGGGCGTCCTTCTTCAAAGCCTGTCATATGCTCGCCTGAGAAATAGCAGTAAGACAAAAGTCCGCCACAGTCCGGATCACCTTCAAGTGCTTTATTATAAAGAGTTCCAAACAGTTTATTCATATCCACTTCCATACCCATAGCCTCTGCAAACTCTTTAAATACATTTACCCAGGCATTCAGGTCAGAGGTACAGTTGTTGGAATGAGCCATAGCTACCAGATGTCCGGATGGAGTAGTAACCATGTCGATTTCTTTATACGGTCTGGAGAGTTCTTTTTCCAGAACGATCATGGCAAATACAGAAGTTCCTGCGGAAACGTTACCTGTGCGAACTGCAACACTGTTTGTGGCAACCATACCTGTTCCTGCATCACCTTCCGGAGGACACATCGGGATTCCTGCTTTCAGTTTACCTGTTACATCCAGAAGTTTCGCACCTTCTTCTGTAAGAACGCCGGCATCTTCCCCTGCAACAAGAGCCTTCGGCATAATGTCACGAAGTTTCCATGAGAATCCGTAAGGTGCTACCAGTTCATCGAATTTATCAACCATTTCCTGATTATAATCTGCTTTTGTTGTGTCGATTGGGAACATACCCGCCGCATCACCGATTCCAAGAACTCTCTTACCTGTCAGTTTCCAGTGTACATAAGCCTCCAGAGTTGTGATATAGTCAATATCTTTTACATGTTCTTCACCGTTAAGGATTGCCTGATACAGATGAGCAATGCTCCATCTCTGCGGAATGTTGTAGTTGAACAGTTCCATCAGTTTCTCGCTGGCTTCTCCTGTAATGTTGTTTCTCCATGTACGGAATGGTACGAGAAGTTTTCCATCTTTGTTAAACGGCATATAACCATGCATCATGGCACTGACACCAAATGCACCTACGGATTCCAGTTCTACGTCGTATTTTGCCTTCACATCCTTTGCCATATCCTGATAGCAGTCCTGGATACCTGTCCAGATATCATTCAGACTGTATGTCCAGACACCGTTTTCATAACGGTTCTCCCATTCATGTGCACCGGATGCGATCGGCTGATTTTTGTCATCTACAAGTACTGCTTTGATTCTGGTAGAACCAAACTCAATACCAAGTGCTGTTTTGTTTGCAATTATCGCTGCTTTTGCTTCTGCTGCTCCCATTTTTATGTACCTCCCTGATTTTTTGATGTACTTTTTTTTACATATTTTTAGGGCTGCCATCTCAGGTAATCCAATGAATCCTCTGACATATATGCACAATCCATTGTTCCTGTCTGATATGGCAGCCTTTTATGTTACTGTTCACAGTAACCCTTTTATATCACCTATGGTAATAATTATTTTCTGAATGCAAGTTCATTCCATCTCAGTTCATTCTTAAAATCACGAATATTTGTATCTTTATCAATATAAACAGCTTCAATACCCATAGCAGCTGCCCAGTCACCCATCTGCTCTGCTGTCAGGTCGTAAGAGAATGCTGTATGATGAGCTCCGCCTGCAAGGATCCATGCTTCGGCACCTGTCTTAAGATTTGGCTGTGGTGTCCAGAATGCACTTCCTACAGGAAGCTTCGGCATCGGTTTCTCAACCTTCTTGCATTCTACATCGTTGATGATCAGACGGAAACGATCTCCAAGATCGATCAGGGATGTTGCGATAGCCGGGCCTGTCTTGCTTGTGAATACAAGTCTTGCAGGATCTTCTCTGTCACCCATGGAAAGCGGGCATACTTAATGCCGATCTTACCATCTGCAACAGACGGGCATACTTCAAGCATATGAGACTGAAGGATTCCTTCTTTTCCAGGTACAAAATTATATGTATAGTCTTCCATCATGGAAGTTCCTTTTGCATCTTTTACACCAGCTGTCATGATCTTCATCAGACGGACCATTGCAGCTGTCTTCCAGTCACCTTCTGCACCGAATCCATAACCTTTTTCCATAAGTCTCTGGATTGCAAGTCCAGGAAGCTGTTTAAGAGCACCCAGATCTCCAAAGTGTGTAACGATTGCCTGATAGTTTTTCTCTTCCAGGAATTTCTCAAATCCTATTTCAATCTGAGCCTGAACTGCTACATGACGTTTAAATTCTTCCGGATCTCTTCCCTCAAGAAGGATATCATATTTGCTGTAGTATTCATCTACTAATGCATCAACATCACCCTTAGCTACATCTTTTACATAGTCAGCGATCTCATTTACAGGATAAGCATCTACTTCCCATCCGAATTTGATCTGTGCTTCTACTTTATCACCTTCTGTAACAGCTACGTTTCTCATGTTATCTGCTACACGGCATACGCGGATATGGCTACTCTCCATGATACCAACTGCTGTACGCATCCAGGAAGCAAGTCTTTCCTGAACATCTTTATCTGCCCAGTGTCCGACAATAACTTTTCTTTCGATTCCCATTCTTGTGACAATGTGACCATATTCACGACCGCCATGAGCAGACTGGTTTTCATTCATAAAGTCCATATCAATGGTATCATAAGGAATTTCCTCATTAAACTGTGTATGAAGATGGCAAAGCGGTTTTCTGTATTCTTTCAGACCAAGGATCCATGATTTTGCCGGTGAGAAAGTATGCATCCATGTGATAACACCTGCACAGTCCTCATCTGCATTTGCCTCATTAAATGTTTTACGGATCAGTTCGTTTGTGATCAGTGTTGGTTTCCATACTAATTCAAATGGAAGAACACCGCTCTTGTTTAATTCCTCAACAATGATTCTGGAATGCTCAGCAACTTTTCTTAAGCACTCATCTCCGTAAAGATCCTGTGAACCTGTACAAAACCAAAACTTATAGTTTCTTCCTGTTTTCATGATAAAATTCCTCCTGGATTTTTTATATTTTCAGATCTTCTGCTGCTTTCCACAGCATCTTCAATCTGTGTGTTTACTGTTAATATCTGGCGTTTTTATTCAGCTTTCTGCATGATCCCCCGTATGATCAGTTCCGGTGGATCAGTCTTTCAACCCTGCTCTCTTCTTCAG
>ENA-OQCS01000121-OQCS01000121.1-human-gut-metagenome-genome-assembly--contig:-NODE-121-length-37209-cov-3.968664_pt1 | contig 37209 bp, 41 predicted proteins | sample MGYA00242757_ERZ504575 | MGnify/ENA primary metagenome ERZ504575 (study PRJEB26092, sample SAMD00036297) | human gut metagenome | host: Homo sapiens | study: EMG produced TPA metagenomics assembly of... | reverse complement strand
GCTGCGATTGGACATATCTGGTGATTCTTGTTCAGAAGGCAAAGATAGCTCTTCTGCTAAATTTGAATACTTTTTAATCCAACTATTTAGCAAGGCAGGGCAACAAATGCCATGTGCCCGGCAAAAGGCATGCTTACTCATACCTGATTGGTAGTAAGAGTGAAGAAAAAACAGTTTTTCATCTTCACGATAAAGCTTTCGTTTTGAAGTCATAATAGTAACACATTTATTAGTTTGTAAATGTGTCTACCTATATCAGGATAAGACATGCTGATTATTAGCTTATATATTGTCGGTCGTAACCTTTAGATGTCTTTCGCTTTGAAGGCCAGCGCATACATTCGCATCTGCTTTACCATAGACAGCAGTCCGTTGCTACGGGTGGGCGACAAGTGTTCCTTCAGTCCTATTTTATCAATGAAATAGAGGTCGGCGTTCAGTATCTCATCCGGTGTGTGCCCGGAGAGTACTTTGATAAGCAGTGAAATGATTCCTTTCACAATCAGTGCGTCGCTTTCGGCCTGGAAAATAATTTTTCCGTCCACTTCGTCTGCCTGCAGCCATACGCGGCTCTGGCAACCTTCAATCAGGTTTTGTTCCGTCTTGTATTTTTCGTCGAGCGGTTCCTGCTCGTTTCCTAAATCAATAAGAAGTTGGTACCGGTCCATCCAATCGTCGAAATCATTGAATTCGGCAATTACTTCATCTTGTACTTCGTTGATACTTATCATGGAATTTACTATTTACGATTTACTATTTGATTGTCTATTTCTCATTGTAGATGACTTCGAGCAAGGTCTGTCCCACTGCGTTGAGAGTGCCCTTGTCGATGATGTCCATGGTGTCGTCTATCGTGTGCCAGAAGTCACCGAAGCCGGTGTCGCAGTTCGGGTCATAGTTGATGATGTCTACGCAGGGAATCTGCCGCAGGTTGTATACATACATATGGTCGTCTGTCACTTCGGTGCCTTTTTCTTTGGGGAAGAAGTTGCCGAAGCCCAGGCGGTGGGCTGTGTTCCATATCTTGTTCACGTACTTACCGGCGGTTCTTTGAGAGAACTGTTCCTTGTAGAAGGTGGCGTTCTTTCCACCTACATGTCGAGCAGGATGCCGTAGCGGGCATTATAGCCGTCTACATGAGGTACTCGTCCCCAATATTGCGAGCCCAGGCACCAAGTGTCGTTCTTGTATGCACCTTGATAGAAGTAGGGGATGCCATAGTCTTCGGCGTCAAAAAAGATGATGTCGATGCCGATGGCTGGAGCCTGCTGTTGCAGTTGGCGGGCCACTTCGAGCAATACGCCCACACCGCTGGCTCCATCGTTCACACCCAGGATGGGGCTGTGATGCTTCGTCTTGTCGGCATCCTGGTCGGCATAAGGACGGCTGTCCCAATGGGCACAGAGCAGTACACGCCTTTTGCTTTCCGGATTATAGGCGCCGATAACATTGCGCGCTTTCAGGATGGTGTTGTCGTAAGCCACCAGGTCGGCATGCTGGTTGTATACTTTGGCGCCGAATTCTTCCAGCTTCTTGGCAAGGAATTCTCCGCAGGCTTTGTGGGCGGCGGTGTTGGGCACGCGCGGACCAAAATCCGCTTGGGTCTGTATGTATTGATATGCACTGTCTGCACTGAACTGAGGCACTTGGACAGTCGCTTTGGTCGCATCGCCCTCACTGTCATTATCGGCTGCAGACTTGCTGCTGTTGTTGCTGCATGCCACTATCGCTACAATCAGCAACAGCAGCAACGGGATGAATGTATAATTCCGTTTCATTCTCTTTCTGTATTAAAACTTAGTTTCACTTCTTTCTTTCCAACTTTCAGTGTTACCGCAGCGCCGTTTATCAGCGGTACATTCATGCTGACATGTCCGACGGGAAAATCGAAACATATCGGGTAATCGTATTCCTTCACCAAATCGGCCAATGCGCCATATAGGTCTTTTCCCAGGGACTTGTTCTCCTCGTATTCGGTGAATTGTCCGATGATGAGGCCGGAAAGCTTGTCGAGGACACCTCCCAGTTTGAGATTGTACATCATGCGTTCCACCGCATGCGGGCGTTCTCCCACATCTTCGATGAAGAGGATGGTGCCTTCGGCGGGAATATCGTAAGGAGTACCACGCAGCCCGTAGAACACAGACAAATTGCCGCCGCGCAACACGCCTTTTCCCTCTCCCTTATGATTTAGTTTGTGCCCCGGGCAGACATAACTGAATGCTTCGGTTCCTCCCAATGCCTGCCCGAATAGTATATCCTTCAGTGCTTGTGTGCAGAAGTCGTCTTCCGGTTCTACTGTGAGATGGCGCGCCATGGGGGCGTGCAACGACGCGAAGCCATTCTGCTGGAACAGATTATGGAGGGCGGTGATGTCACTGAATCCGATGAGCCATTTGGGATGCTGCCTGAACTTGGTAAAATCCAGTTTGCCTATCAGATGCACGGCTCCGTAACCGCCCCGACTACAGAATATGACTTTGGCTTCTTCATCGTCCATGGCTTCCTGCAGGTCCTCGAGCGTTGCCGGATATTTCCTGCATACGTTCCGTTGGAACTCCCCGCGTGCTTTGCGAATACGACTTCCAGCCCCCAGGACTTCAAACGTTTGTAGGCGCTTTCAGGAAAGATTTGTCAATCTTGCTGGAAGGGGAGAGAACAATGACACGGTCACCTTCCTGCAGATACGGAGGGAAAATAAGACTACCCATATATATTATCAATCTATTTTGGGCAAAAGTACACAATTCACCACAGATATCACAGATTAACACGGATTTTTAACAGAAGAGAGGGAGGTTATATATGATATATAATCAACAGAGTAATTCAAATTCTGTTCAAATCCGTGTCAATCTGTGTAATCTGTGGTGAACATATCAAAATGATATTAAACATATAAAATTTCAACGGGGCAAATGCTGTATTTCTCGACATTTTTTTAGATATTTGCTAAAAATCTAACGTTATGGAACCGATACGGAACTTTGCCCAGTTAACAGCCCACCTGAAAACCTTGAATAAGAGGAAACGTATTGCGGTAGTCTGTGCCAATGACCCTAATACAGAATATGCCATATCCCGTGCTTTGGAGGAGGGGATTGCGGAATTTCTGATGATTGGCGATTCTGCCATATTGGAAAAATATCCCACTTTGAAGAAATATCCTCAATATGTCAGTACCTTGCATATAGAAGATTCCGATGAGGCTGCACGTGAGGCGGTGCGTATCGTACGCGAGGTGGAGCGGACATCCTGATGAAAGGCATCATCAATACCGACAATTTGCTACGTGCCATTCTGGACAAGGAACATGGTTTGTTGCCTAAAGGAAAGATTCTGACCCATCTGGCCGTGATGCAGATACCTACTTACGATAAACTGCTCTTTTTCTCCGATGCTGCGGTCATTCCCCGCCCGACGCTGCAACAGCGCATTGAAATGATTTGGTATGCCATCCATACTTGCCGCCATTTCGGGATAGAGCAGCCACGCATCGCGCTGATTCATTGCACGGAGAAGGTTAGCGCCAAATTCCCCCATTCATTGGACTATGTGAATATTGTAGAACTGGCGGAAGCCGGAGAGTTCGGCAATGTCATCATCGACGGCCCACTGGATGTGAAGACTTCTTGTGAGAAGACGAGCGGTAACATCAAAGGCATTGTATCACCGATTGACGGGGAGGCGGATGTGTTGATATTCCCAAACATCGAATCGGGCAATGCTTTTTATAAGGCTGTATCTCTGTTTTCTCATGCCGATATGGCCGGGTTGCTGCAAGGACCCTCATGTCCGGTGGTATTACCGTCGCGTAGCATTCCGGTTTGTCCAAATATTACAGCATTGCCATGGCTTGCCTGACCAGCGGGGTGAAAGAACCTTGATTGTAATTAGTAATTTGTAGTTCGTAATTTGTAAATCGTAATCAATGAAAATACTGGCAGTAAATCCCGGTTCCACCTCGACAAAAATTGCTGTCTATGAGGATGAAACTCCCCGTCTGGTACTCAACATCCGGCATTCGGTGGAGGAGCTTTCCCAATTTCCCCGCATCATCGACCAGTTCGAATTCCGCAAGCACTTGGTGCTGGAAGCGCTGGAGCCAATGACATTCCCTTTAAGTTCGATGCCATCGTCGGCCGTGGGGGATTGTTGAAACCCATTCCTGGCGGTGTGTATGCCGTGAACGATGCCATGTTGGACGATATGCTCCACGCCATGCGTACCCACGCCTGCAACTTAGGTTGTCTGATAGCCCACGAACTTGCCGCCATGCTGCCCGGCTGCCCCTCTTTCATAGCCGATCCCGCGTGGTGGACGAACTGGACGATGTGGCACGCATCACCGGTTCGCCTCTGATGCCCAGCATCACCATCTGGCACGCTTGAACCAGCGAGCCATCGCCCGGCGCTATGCTGCCGAGCGTAGTGCCCTGCAGCCCGAAGCTCCCGTGCATTACGAAGACCTCAATCTGATTGTCTGTCACTTGGTGGAGGCGTTTCCGTAGGAGTCCACCGCCACGGCCGTGCGGTGGACGTGCCCAATGCCCTCGACGGTTTCGGTCCTTTTTCGCCCGAACGTGCAGGCACCCTGCCCGCCGGGCAACTGATAGACCTTTGTCACTCGGGGCGTTACACTACCGAAGAACTGAAGAAACGTATTTCCGGCAAGGCGGGACTTGCCGCCCATTTGTACTACCGACATTCCCGCCATAGAGAGGCGCATCGCTGAGGGAGACACCCATGCCGCTTTGGTGCTTGATGCCATGATTTACCGCATTGCCAAGGAGATAGGCGGTGCTGCTGTTGTGCTTTATGGCAAGGTGGACGCCATTCTGCTTACGGGAGGTATGGCACATTCCGAGTACATCACTTCGCGGTTGCAGGAGCGCGTGTCTTTCCTTGCTCCCGTCCACGTCTATCCCGGAGAAGACGAATTGGAAGCATTGGTAATGAATGCGCTGGGAGCTTTGCGTGGAGAGCTTCCGGTGCAGGTTTACCGATAATAATCATATCGCTTTTGTTCTTCATGAAAGTGTCATAACTCACCACAGATTACACAGATTCACACAGATAAATATGTCAGATATCAATAAACTAAAAAAATCTGCGTGAATCTGTGTAATCTGTGGTGAGTTATGACATATATGGAATCCCGGTTTACTTACCGTAATCGTCGTACATCATCAACAGATGTGAGGAGCTCCAGCTGAAATGGGGAGCTTTCAGGCGTTCGCCGGTATGGGTTCCGTAGTTCTCGTGGATGGGGGCACCCTCTTTCAGCCCGCTCAGGCGGTCGAAGACTTGCAGCGTATATTCATCTGCCAGTTGGTTGTAGCCGTAGTTGCGCAGTCCGCGGATGGCAAAGTAGGTTTGGTCCAGCCAGATGGGGCCACGCCAGTAGCCGCGCGGATTGTATTTGGGATTGTCGGCGGCAATGGTCGGGAAGGGGATATACGTGGAGAACTTTGCCGTATCTTGAAGCATGGGCAGCATGCTGTCCACTTGCGCTTGTGTGGCAATCCGGGTCCACAACGGAGTGTAGGCTTCGCAGCCCGGCTCTTCGATGAATGAACCGTCCTTCAGGCGGCGATCGCAGAAGAAGTTGATGTTCTTGTCAAAGAAATAGTCGGCTACCTGGCTACTGTAGTCCGGTGCGTCGAAAGGTATCTTCAGCAGGCTGGAGAATTTCTTCAGCAGTTTGCATTCCAGTGCCAGATAAGCGTTCAAGTCCACACTCTCCTGATCCATACTCCAGGCATCCTCGTAGCCTTCGTTTTTCAGCATCACGGCGCCGTCAAAACGGATGGCGTTGTCCATGCCGCTTTCCCAGGCGGCAGCTTCCAGTGTTCCGTCGGTAGCACCGTATTCGCACATGCCATTGCGGTTGTGGTCGCGCTTCTCGTACCACCATCTATAATAGGAGAGCAGTTGCGGATACATCTCGGCAACGAAGGCGGTGTCACCCGTATGGGTAAATATTTCATCGACAGCCCAGCATACCAAGGGAGGTTTGCTGTCACGGGCATTGTTCTCGGAGGGGTCAGTGTAGATACAGTCGATAATCATGCCGTCCGGTTGCTGGTAGTCGAACATGGCGCGGATGTTGTTCTTGGCCAGTTCGGGGTCGAACTTGGCGGTTCCGGCACTGAAGCGCCAACTGTCCCATGCCCAGAAGCCGACGAAATAACCTACGGCATGGCTCGGGATGATGCCTTCGTGAAGCAATCCGCCGCGGTGTGTCCGCCAATTGGAGATGAGCGTGGTGACGGCTTTCACGGCGATGCGGTCGTATTCGGGCTTCATGTCCTTGCGCAGTATCTTGGTGAGGTAACCTTCCCAACGTTCGGCATTGGCTTGCAGGGCGGGGGTGGGATTATTGAGCAAGCCCGGCAGGTTTTGCAGGCCGGCAGTCATCTCTTTTTCGGAAGTGAAGAAAGAGATGGCTACGTTGACGGGGTAGCGCGGAGAGCGGACGAGGGCTGTATAGTTATTGTCAGTCTTGGCCAGCTCTACATTAGGAGTAAAGGTCACGGTTACGGTTTCGCCACTGGGATGACGGGCGATGACGGAGTTCTGTTCTACGCTGACGGTGATGTCTTTGCCCCATTGGCTACCGGAGAACAGCAGGTCTTCAGCCGTGTCGGCTTCGATGCGCAGCAAGGCGGTCGAGGCACTTGTGAAGTTGAGCCGTTGCGTGATGCTCCCGTGGGTGGAATGTGCCGACATATAGAGCTCGCCGGGGTAATAGCAAGTGGAATCCGGAACAAAAATCTCTTGTGTATCTTTGGCAAAGCTTACGACGGCGGCTGACTGTGCCATCCACTGGCGGCGGAACATATCGAGCTGAAGGGGCCGCAGAAGCCGTTGACCCATTGTTGCCGTTCGGGCAGCGTGAAGCCCATCCACGAGCCGCGTCGGTGAACCAACCATAGCAGCGGTGCAGGGTGTCGGGAGTGTAGGAGATGTCCAGTATGTCGGCGAAGGCATACCGTTTCTCCGTAGTGCTTTTCATGCCGGGGGTGCAGGCTGCGATCCTGCGGCCAACAATGTGAAGCAGAGTATGCGTATAAATTTGTATTTCATATGAATGAGGTATTTAACGGTTATTTGTGCGCTTGTTCCGCTGCATCATCCTCCGGTGCGAGAGGGGCGAGCGTGAAGCTGTATTTCCATTCGTGCGGAGTGATGGTGTACTCGGGATGAACTTGTGCTCCCCAGGTATTGTCACCGCCTACGCCCATCTGCTTGTGGTCGATGTTGAGCCATACCATATCTTTCTTCTGGATGCTTCCACCGTGGCGGCGCTCCATCTGTGAGGGACGGTATTCAATGTCTTCCATCGGGAAGTTCCAAGCACTTACGCTCAACGGTTCTTCGCCCACTACCAGCAGGCCTTCGCCGGTTGCATTACGTAGGGCCACCCAGCGTACGTCACAATGATTGGCCGTCTCTTGGGCTCGTACATACGGATGGTACTGTTCCCAGACTGTTGCGTTGTATAGGCCTATCAAGGCTCCCGTCTTGCGGTCGGCATACGTCTCTTGCGGACCACGGCCCAGCCAGGTCATCATTTCATATTCGGCAGGGAGTATCATGCGCATGCCCAGACGAGGCATCTCGCTCAATGGCTTCTTGCCGGGGGTGAAGTGCATGGTTACCTGAACCTTGCCGTCGGGAGTGATTTTGTAGAGAGTCTGCAAATCAGCATCTTGTTCTTCCATGCGGTAGGTCGCAGTGACAGTAGCCGTTTGTCCGGCTTCTGCAACTTCGATGTTCTGCAGTTTGGCATCGCGTCCGGCGTTTCTCCAGGTGCCGCAGCGTATCAGGTGCCCATTTGGAATATCATTATCGGTCAACGGGCGCCAGAAGTTGGGTTGTAGCCCTTCTTTAATCAGATTCTTTCCGGTGTAGTTCAACTCTGTCATTTCACCGTTTCGGGTAGAGAAAGCTACCTGGAAGTTGTTGCCTTTCACGGTCAGTGTTTCGTTGTTGCGGTCTACGGTCAGCGTTCCTTCCACCGGCTGAACGGTTTTGGCTGACGGTGCAGAAGGCAATTCCCATTGTTCGATGGCAACCTCGTGTCCTTTCGGTACTAATGGCGCTTCGTGCTTGGTGAATGCACGCAGTGTGAGGAAATACTCCTTGCCGTCGGCAGGCAGCGCTTTCAGTGGCAATTCTATGTTGGCAGAGTTTCTGGGAGCAATCTTGGGGAAATCCATCTCACCGTTCTGAACGGTCTTGCCGTCGCATTCCACTGCCCAGTGGAGGGTATATCCTTCCAATCCGATGAAATCGTGCCAGTTGGTGACCTTTATCTTGTTCGGGGTGAAGGCAAGCGGTTCGAAGTGGATGTATTGCAATACCTTCTTCACTTCGTAATGTGCGGGTGCGGGGTGCGGTCGGCAGCAACCAGGCCGTTGGCACAGAAGTTGGAGTCGTTGACGACACCTACAAATCCCATGTCGCCGCCAAAAGCCAGATGTCGCGCTGGTTCTCGTCCTTGATGGCAAACGTCTGGTCCACCCAGTCCCAAATGAAACCGCCTTGCAGCTGGTCGTACTTGTAAATCAAGTCCCAGTAGTCCTGGAAGTTACCTACACTGTTACCCATGGCATGGGCATATTCGCAGAGAATCATGGGGCGGGCATCACGCTGGTTCACGTGTTGGCGCAACCTCCAGATGCGTGCGTACATGGGGCAATAGATGTCGCTCTTGGAGTTGTAGCCACCCCCTTCATATTGTACGGGACGGGTGGGGTCTATCTTCTTGGTATAGTCATACAGAGTTTCGAAGTGCTTGCCGTAGCCCGACTCGTTGCCCATAGACCAAGTCACGATGGCGGAGTAGTTGCGGTCGCGTGCAATCATACGGCTCATCCGCTGCATGAAAGACACCTCCCAGTCGGGATAGTTGGCAAGGGTCTCATCTTTGTGGAACATCATGCCATGGCTCTCGATGTTGGCTTCGTCTACCATATAGAGTCCGAATTCCGTGCAAAGCTCGTACCACGCATAGTTGTTCGGGTAGTGGCAGTTGCGTACACCGTTCAGGTTGAACTGCTTCATCAGCTGGATGTCGTGTATCATGGACCCCACGGTGATGGTACGTCCCTTGTGCGGGTCGTGCTCGTGACGGTTCACCCCCTTGAAGAGGACGGCCTGGCCGTTAATCATCTGCATGCCGTTCATCATTTCCACGGTACGGAAGCCGAAAAGGTGTGTAAAGGATTCCAGAGGTTTCCCTTGTGCGTCAAAGGTGCTGACTACCAGCGTGTAGGTGTTCGGTGTTTCGGCATTCCAGGTGCGTGCATTCGGGAAGACTTGCTGCTGGGTAAACAAGGTGTCCGTGGCAGAGGCTATGGACTTCTTCCGGTCATAGATAACCTTATCCCTGTCCATTACCTTCACTTCCACCGTTTCTCCGGCTTTAGGTCGATGGAGGAATACATCCAGCTTTAGTTCGCCATCCTTGTAGTTGTTTATCAGTTCCGCTGTCATCCGGAAGTCCTTGACGCGGCTCTGGGGGCGGGCGTAGAGATAAACACTCCGTTCGATGCCGCTGTATTTCCAGTAGTCCTGGCCTTCCAAGTAGGAACCGTCGCTATAACGGAATACTTTTACAGCCAGTCTGTTGTTGCCCTTCTTCAGCAGCTTGGTGATGTTGAAGTGCGACGGCAGGCGGCTGTCCTCGGCATAACCCGCCAATTCGCCGTTTACCCATACATAGTAGGCAGACTCCACTCCTTCGAAATCGAGGAAAACGTCCATGCCTTCCCAACCTGCCGGGACGGTGAACTCGCGGATATAAGCACCTACGGGATTGTAGTCGGTAGGCACGTAGGGCGGATTGGGGGGGAACGGATAACGGGTATCTGTATAGATAGGTGCATCGAAGCCTTGCAGTTCCCAGCTTCCCGGAACTTCAATTTTACTCCACTTGCGGGTACTGAATCCGGGCTTGTGAAAGTCTTTGGGGCAGAGGTCATTGTTCTTTGAAAAAAGAAATTTCCAGGTGCCGTCCAGAGTGATACGGCGTTCCGTTGTAGGATTAACGTCGAACCGTACGTCGGCGGGCAAGGCACGTTGTTTCAATGCGTTGGCTTCATTCGTAAACGGAGTGAAGTGGGCGTGCATCGGTTCTCTGTTCATTTCGTTGACTTGCGGGTTCTGCCACGCTCGTTGTCGGCCAGGGCACCGGTGCAAAGCAGCGAAGAAAGGAGAAAGGTATAAAGTTTGGTTTTCATTATTAATAGGATTTAGTGATATAAAAATGGCTCTTGTCAGAGACCGGTGTCTGTCAAAAGAGGGTAAAAGCCTATATCGAGCAGAACAATGTCACCAGGAACGGAACGCTGAAATCGACCACAAACCCGTGGAAGATGGAAACTACGACAAACTGCTGTCCGGCTGTCCGTGTGATGATGGGCAGTGTGGTGTCCATCGTCGTGGCTCCTCCGGCAGAGATGGGGGCAAGGTTTCCGAACCATCGTACCAGCAACGGGGCGGCCAGCAGTGTCAGAATCTCCCGGCTGATATTGGCAAGCAGGGCGATGGTGCCCAGCTCGGCTCCCTTGTATTCGGTAATGAAGATACTGGAGAGCGAGTAATAGCCGAATCCCGAGCCTACGGCCAGACAGTCCGTTATAGAACGGTGTGTCAGAATCAGACTGACGGCTGCCGAACCTGCCAGTGTTCCCAGTATCGTCATGATGGGCAGGAATACCAGTCGCGGATTGAGTGAACGGAAGTTCTTCAGGGTCTGCGGGTCGTTGCCTACGCTCAACCCTACACTGAACATCAGCGCGCAAAGCGCGTAGTAGCTGATATTGGTTTCTGCAATATCAAAAGGCAGCAGATGGCACACACCACAAATCGTACCCAATACAAAAAAGCCCACAATGATAAGACTTCCTTTCATGCCCTGCCTCCTTTCCTTTTATACAAGGCTCTCCAGAGTGCCCAAGCAGCGATAACACTTCCCAAGGTCCCTCCCAGGGTGAGGACAACGGCTTCATATCCGATGGTATGGAGTCCTCTGATAATCTCTTCGTTACTTCCTACCTCAATACCGAGGATAAACAGTAGCAGCCAGATAAGCAGGGTGATGATTGGATGGACCTTCTTTAAGTCCCGTTTCCGTAAGAGGTAGCCCAGCAGCATTCCTGTGAGCATTAGTCCGATGATTGTAAACATTGTCTGTATGGTTTTGTGAATAGATGGAAAGCTGTCTTACCCTCAAAAGCACCTCCTGTTTTAAAGAGGGGGAGGCGCTTCTGAGGTTTGACAATTGCAAAATTACTTCATTTCCAAATATCTTTGGTTCTCTTTCACTCCTTTTTCTTGTGTAGGGCATAAGCGGAATGAGAATTCCATCTTACGGGCAGGAATCAGGTATGGTTGATGCGGGTAGGCTCCCCAACTGGTATCTCCACCCACACCCATCTGCTTGAAGTCTATGTTCCAAGTCACCATATCTTTGGGTTGGACGTCTGAGATATGGCGTTGTGACTTGCGTGTGCCGGGTTCATCCAAATCTTCTGTCGGGAAGAGGTAGCACTGCCGCTGATTGTGGGTGCACCGATAACCATCAGGCCATTGCCTTTCAAATCGGTGAGGCTCATCCAACGTACATCGGTCTTGTTGCCGTTTTCTTGTGGACGGTCGTAGGCGAAGTACTGTTCGGCTACGCTACCTTTGTACAGACCCACGAAGGAAGAACCGTTGCGGTCGCAATAGTTCTCGTGCGGACCTCGACCTAGCCATGCCATTTGGTCGTATTGCTTGTTCAGGGTGATGCTCACACCCATGCGGGGCATCAAAGGTAAAGTGTCGTTGGCAGGAATGAAAGTACAGTTCACATCGAGGCTGCCTCTCGGTGAGAAGCGGTAGCGGACAATGAATTCCGAACCGGCAACTTCTTCGGGCAGACGGTAGTGTGACACTACTTCATAGCCATCTTTGTCGAGCGCTGTTTTCTCCAATGAGGTGAGTTTGACGCCACGTCCGGCTTCACGCCACGGGCGCAGGGTCTTGTTCATGTCGTTGCCCATGTCATTGTCCGTCACCGGACGCCAGAAGTTGGGACGCAGTGCTTCCTTAATCATCTCTTCCTTGCCTTCCTTGAACGAGCAGAGTGCTCCGGTGGCTTTGTCGAATCCTACACTGACATTTCCGGCAGTGAGGACAAGCAGGGCTTCGCTGTCGGTTGCCGTCACGTTGCCTGAGGCAGCTTTGGGGGTAACAGCCTTATAGAAGGGAAGCTTCACTTGTTCGGCAGCCAATTGTGTACCGGCCTTCAGCAGACCCTCGTCGCGCTTCTGGCTGGCATAGAAATTCAGGTAATATTCTACTCCTTCGGTGGAATGTATGGTGGGGAACTGTGTCCGGAATACGCCTGTCTGTTGGGCGGGCAAATCTACATTATCTATGCGTCCTTGTGCCAATACTTCGCCGTTGCCTTCCAAACGCCAAGTGAAGTCAAAGTCATTCAGGTTGGTGAAGAAGAACTTGTTTCTAAGCTCTACCAATCCTTCGTGATAATCGAGCAATCTGAAAGCCATATTCTGGTACACCCGTTTCACTTCATGTATGTGGGGCTTCAATGTGCGGTCTGCGGCAATCAGGCCGTTCATGCAGAAGTTGGCCGAGCTTGGAGTGCCTTCGGGGGCAAGGTCGCCGCCGTAGGCCCAGTAGAACTTACCGTCGTCGGTCTTGTTGTAAAGACCCTGGTCCACCCAGTCCCAGATGTGACCGCCTTGTAGAGAAGGGTACTTCTCGATGATGTCCCAGTAGTCTTGCAGATTGCCCACACTATTACCCATAGCATGAGCGTATTCGCAGAGGATGAGGGGCATGGTGGGCAGATAGAGAGCATGGTTTATCAACACGTCTATCTTCTTGTACATGGGGCAGAAGATGTCGGTGAAAGGACGGTTTTTGCCAGAGTCCTCGGAGTGTACGGGGCGTTGGGAACGGTCGTGGGCATGAATCCAAGCATAGGTGGCTTGGAAGTTACAGCCTGAGCCGGTTTCGTTGCCCAATGACCAAATAATGACGCAGGGGTGGTTCTTGTCGCGTTCAAACATACGTTCTGTACGGTCGATGAAAGCCTTCTGCCATTCGGGTTGGTTGGCGAGGCATTGGTCGGTTTGTAGCCCATGCCGTGGCTTTCGATGTTGGCCTCGTCCACTACATACATGCCGTAGATGTCGCACAGTTCATACCAGCGCGGGTCGTTGGGGTAGTGGGAGGTGCGCACGCTGTTGATGTTGTTTTGTTTCATCAGTTCCAGGTCGCGTATCATGGAGGCTTCGTCCACTACATGGCCGTGGTAAGGGTCGTGTTCGTGGCGGTTTACGCCCTTGATGTAGACGGGTTGCCCGTTGACGAGTAACTGTGCATGTTTGATTTCCGATTTGCGGAATCCGATGTTGCGGCAGATGTACTGTGTCTGGCCGTTGGCACGCAGTGTAATCATCATCTGGTATAGGTTGGGCTTTTCAGCACTCCACAGTAGGGGCGTTTCGATGTGTTTCAGGAAGTGCAGCTTGTTGTCTTTGGCGCGTTGGCGTTCAGTGTAGATGACTTTTCCCTCTTTGTCCGTCAGGCTCACTTCCACTTCGGCACCTTTTACCTTGGGCGTTTGAGTACGTTGGGAGTTTTGGGCATTGTCCAGTTCCACATAGAGGTGGAAGTCGGCGTCCTTATACTCGTTGTCGAGGTCGGTCACTACTTCAAAGTCGCGCACGTGGATGTTGGGACGGGCATAAAGGTACACATCACGTTGTATACCGGCAAAGCGCCAGTAATCCTGATCCTCTAAGTAGTAGCCGTCGCTGAACTTGAATACCTGCACGGCAATCTCGTTCTGTCCGGTTACTGCATAGGGGGTGATATCGAACTCACTGGGGGTCTTGGAATCTTGCGAGTAACCCACCTTTTCACCGTTGACCCACACATAGAAAGCTGAGGCCACGCCTCCGAAGTGGAGGACGATTTGCTTGCCTTTCCAGTTGGCAGGGACGTTGAATGTGCGTTTGTAGGAACTACGGGACTGTTTTCCACGGCAATGAGTGGCGGGTTGCGCTTGATGCCGTAGCCGGCACCTACATAGAAAGGATGGCCATAGCCTTCCATTTCCCAGTTGGCAGGCACTTTGATGTTGCCCCATCCGCTTACATCGTGGCCTTTTTCAAAGAAGTCCATCGGGCGCTGGTCCGAACGGGGAACAAACTGAAACTTCCAGGTACCGTTCAACGACTGAAAATATTCCGATTGACTCTTGTCGTTCTTCACTGCTTTCTCTTTGGTGGTGTAGGCCATGAAGGTGGCGGCAGAAGGCAGACGGTTGATGTGCAACACATCAAAGTTTTCCCAATCGTTGTCCGAGTGAGGATATTTGTCGGTTCTTACGGCGGTTTCCGCTTTCTTGGTGTCGCCCGTCTTGTTCATGGGTGTACCGTCGTACTGTGCAAATGCGCATAACGGTAGCATCAGTGCGAGGGTGCAGATTGAATGTATCTTATTCATATTCGTATGCTTTTAATGATGTATAATCGTTTGTCTTTTCAGACTTTTGAGAGTTGTTTTGCGTGAGAGTTACTCATCGAGCAGCATCTTGATGATACATGCCGAACTCCAGCCGAAGTTAGGCGAATTGAGCGCTTCGCCGGTCAGCGGGTTGTAGTTCTCGTGGATAGGGCCGTCGGTGGTGAGTCCTTGGGCGTTGTTGATGAACTTCTCAGTCAGTATGTCGGCTTCCCGGTCGAAACCATAGTTGCGCAGGCCGGTGATACCGAAGTACACTTGGTCTACCCAGACCGGGCCGCGCCAGTAGCCGCGCACGGGACGCAGGCGAGGATGGCTGATGTCCAAGGTACCCAATGGAAGGGTGGAGTTGAACTTCTGCGGGTCCATCATCTTCTGCATCACCTGTTTGGCCTGTTCGGGAGTGGCGATGCCTGCCCAGAGTGGCAGCCAGCATTCGGCACCCATCACTTTGATGTGCTCGCCGGTATCGATACGGGTGTCGTAGAAGAATCCGGTTTCCTTGTCCCACATCTTTGTCTGTACGAACTCCTTGATGACTTTGGCTTCGGCATTAAGCTGTGCCGCCAGTTCGGGCTTGTTCAGGAGGGTTGCCATTTCGGCGAGGATGGTCTTGTCTACGTAGAGGAACGAGTTCAGGCAGATGTTCTCCTGGTTCATGGACCATGCCTTCTCGCTGTTTTTCTGCATCACGGCATCGTCAAAGCGTACGCCGTTGTCCATGCCGCTTTCCCAACAGGCAGCAATGAGAGTGCGTCGGTGGAACCGTATTCGCAGATGCCGTTGTGATTGTGGTCGCGCTCGGCATACCACCACTGATGGAACTTATAGAGCTTGTCGAACATTGTTTCGAGGAATTTCTTGTCGCCGGTAGCTTTATACACGTTCATGGCTCCCCAGGCGGCTACGGGCGGTTTGCATCGCGCCAGTTATTGTATTTCTTGTTGTAGCTGATGAAGTCGGGTACCATGCCGTTGTCGGCTTGATAGTCGAAGAGGGTAATCATTTCGCTTTTGGCTATCTCCTCGTTGAAATGTACGTTGCCCGAAGCAATCTTCCAGGAGTCCCACGACCAGATGCCGTTGATGAATCCGTTGTACGACGGGTTGCTGCCGCCATGCAGGATGTCACCGGCAGGGGTGCGGTAGTTGCTGTTCAGGGTCATCATTGCTTTTACGAGTACCTTGCGGTATTTGTTGTCCTTGAGGTACTTGCTGTTTCCGCTCAGCAACGAAGCGATTTGTGCGTTCCATTGCTGTTCGTTTAGTTCAAAGCAATTGTCTATATTCAGCGTTGCTATGGCAGCCAGTTCTTTGGCTGTGTCTTCACCGCGCAGCGTCAGGGTTTGAGTCATCTCCGACTGATAAGTCTTGCCGGGTTCCAGGGTCATTTCACTTTTTCTGTGACGTGCAGGCTATCGCTCCCCACAGCCTGAATCTTGTCTGCTGTGAGGAATCGGATTACCGTGTTCGTGGAATCTTTGGGGCGGATGAAAGAGAGACCTTTATCTATGCTGCTTACGACAGAGGTAGGCTCGTATACGCCTCCGTTCCAGTCGAAGCTGACCTTTACCGGTTTTTGGCTCATATTCTTCACGATTGAACGTATGGCTACGGAACGTGAGGTGAGGTAGCACAATTCGGTAGTGAAGTTTAAGTTCTCATCGTTGTATTCCTGTATCAGTTTGCCGGGGAGGTATCGGGTGGTCTGTACATTGTACACCATCCTATACTGTTCGCCGTTCACCCACAGCGTAGGTTCGGCGAGTCCGGCAGCTATCCATCCGCGTCCGGTCATGACCATAGGTCCCATGAAAGCACCGGCATGGCGACGGTTTTCGTTGTCGGGCAGTGAGTATGCCATCCAAGCACCTTTGTCGGCAAAGACGTAGGCATCCCAGTCTACGGCTCCGGCGGGAGTGTTCTTTATGTTGATAAGATTACAGAAGTCCGCTTGCTTGGATAAAAGCGGTTCTGAAGAAGTGGGAGCTTTGACGCACGAGGCCAGTATGCAGGCAACGATGCCAGTCAAAGCGATGTTTTTATTTGGATGTCTCATGGTAAATTAAGTATATGATGAAATGAAGTCTTGAAACAGAGAGTTCTATTAAAAGCAATCTCTATCGGATGGGATCCCGTTTCCGGCATTTCGCTTCCGATAGAGACTGAGTTGTAGGGTTATCGGTTATTTTGTGTAACCTTCGTTTTGCACCCAATCAGGATTCATCAGGAATTCTTTGTGAGGGATAGCGAGTCTGATATGCTTGGTCGATATGAAATTGCTTGCGAAAGGCTTTTCATGACTCTTAAGTGCGTCTTCCACAATGCCCCAACGGATGAGATCATACCAGCGTGAGCCTTCGAGGGCCAGTTCGCAAGGACGTTCCACATCCTGCAGGTGCTTCAGCACTTGTTCTTTACTTAGGGTGTCGGACAGTGGCGTTACGTGTACACGGTCACGTACTTTGTTGATGTATTTGATGGCTTCTTTAGAGTTTCCTTCATCGTTCAGACACTCGGCATAGAGCAACAGGATGTCCGCATAGCGGATGAGGGGGATGTTGAAACCGGAATAATCCCAGTAATCACCCAATGACTTGTCGTAAGTCACATATTTGCGCCAGTAGATATTGTCTTCTTGGTGGTAATCACTGAATCCTTTGCCGTCTTCGTAATAGAACGGACGGGATTTGGGATCGTCGAAAATGATAGTCTCATACAATCGGTCGCTGTATTCCCCATCTTCGGTGAGGTCTTTCTTCAGTGTATTGAATAACCATTTGGACGGATATGCTTCCTCGTATGCGCCACAGCCACTGTCGGGACCCAAGTGCAAGGTAAAGAGATTGTATTCGTAGTGCCCGCCTTCCAGACTTCCGGTGAACTGTACTTCAAGGATGGATTCCTTATTGTTCTCGTGTAGTCCGTTGAAGTTGTCGCCATAGTTCTCCATCAGTTCATATCTGTGACTGTCAATGACTTTCCAGAATTCTGTTTTGGCTTTGGCCTTTTCGCCGATGAACATATAGTATTTGCCTAAGAGTGCTGCGGCAGTATATTTAGTGACGCGTCCGGCCATGTTTGTATTCCATTTTTCGGGAAGGTTGGCTTGACATTCACTCAGTCTGTCTCGATGAAAGTCTTCAGTCTGCCGGCTTCTACCTGAGGAGGATAGAATTCCTCTTCGGTACCTTCGAGTTCGTGCTCGAACATTGGTAGTCTTTCACCGAAGTTGATGAAGAGACGGTAGTAGTAGAAGGCTCTCAGAAAACGTGCCTCGGCAATACTGGTCGCTTTGGTCTGCTTGATGCCTTCGTCATCGTTGTCGGGCACATTGGGAATGTTGTCCAGACACTGGTTGCAATAGTTGATACTGGTATAGAGGTTGGTCCATTCATCGTTGGGCACGTAGTTGGTCGATTCGTTGTTGTACATGGCCAGTTCCATCCAGGCGGTCACGTCGGGGCGGTAGTCCAGCTCGTCGCTGCGGTAGTTGTCTATCACAATGTAGCGTTCGAAAGGTTGCGCCCATTCGATGGTAGGCTGTAGTCCAGCGTAGGCTGCGGTAAGTCCTTTGAGGATGTCGGATTCGCTCTTCCAGAAGTTTTCGGGGTCCAGTGAGTTGGGGTTTCTGTCTTCATCCAGGAAATTTCCGGTACATGAAGAGAGTGCCAGCCTCCTAAGACTGAGGCGCACAATAATATATTCTTTAATTTCATAATCATCTTTTTTAAAGTTTTGGTTCAATTAAAATCCGAATTTAATACCGGCCATGAAAGTGCGGCATAGAGGTGATGAAGCATAGTCGTAACCCATGCGGTCAATACCACCGTTGGTAGAGGGGTCATAGCCACTGTAACCGGTGATGGTAAAGATGCGTGTACCACCTACATAGAAACGGAGGTTGCTGATGCCCAACTTACCACAAACTGTAGCAGGCAGGTTGTAGCCCAGTTGCAAGTTGTTCAGGCGGAAGAAGTCGCCTCGTTCGATGAAACGGTCGGAAGTGCGAGCATTCTTGTTCGGGTCGCCGTATACGGCACGTGGAATGTTGGTGTTGGGGTTCTCCGGAGTCCATGCTTTCAGTGCGTTTCTGCCATAGTTGAACTTGGTATCCATACGTTCCAATTGATATTTGGTATAGTTGTAACGGTCTACACCGAGGTCACCGTAGAAGTTGGCTACCAAATCGAAGTTCTTGTAATTCAGTGTTACGTTGAAGCCGATAGAGGCCTTGGGGCAACCGTTGCCCAGAAGCTTCTTGTCATCGCTGTCCAGCATGCCGTCACCGTTTTGGTCTACGAAGCGGAGGTCACCGGGTTCTGCGTTGGGCTGCATGGGAATCCAGTTGCCTTTGCTGTCCTTGCGTCCGTGTGATTCTTTCCAAAGTTTGGCTTCTGCTTCATTTTGGATGATGCCTGCGGTTTCGTAAGCCCAGAATTCACCGAAGTAACCACCCACGTAGGTACGTGAAGCACCATATTCGTACATATAGTTGGGGTCTGCCATTGATTTCAGTTTACTCTTGAAGTGGCTTAGGTTGAAGTCAAGGTCATACTTGAAGTCCTTACCTGCATTACCGTGGTAAATCAGTTGCATTTCCATACCGGTGGTGCGCAGCTCACCATCGTTCACCGTCAGTGCACCGTAACCGGTAGACAGACTGATGTTCTTTTCGGAAAGCATGTCCTTGGTGTCCTTGATGTAACCTTCAATCGAGAATTCCAGTTTGTTGTTCCATAGGCTCATGTCCACACCGATGTTTTTGTAGAAGGTAGTTTCCCACTTGATGTTCCTTGAGGGGAGGCTACGTACTGCATATCCCTGGTTTACGACTTTGCCGTCGAAGGGGTAGTTGATGTTGTCGGCGTTGGAGTCCAATTTGGGAATGTAGAGATAGAGAGGTACCGATTGGTTACCGAGGGCGCCGTAGCTCATACGCAATTTGAAGGAGCTGACTGTTTCTTTCATATCTTCCCAGAAAGGTTCGTTGGCAATGTTCCAGCCTACTGATACAGAGGGGAAGAACCCCCACTGGTTACCGTCGGCAAAACGTGAAGAACCGTCATAGCGGAACGAGGCCATTAACATGTAGCGCATTTTCCAACTATAGTTCACACGGCCAAATACGGAACGCAAGCCGCTACGGGTCTTTTCACCTTGCACACCATAGTCTTTGCGTGCCTGGCCCAGAATGCCCATGTCGTTGTTCTCGAATTCGGAACCCGATGCACCCAATAGGTCGTAAGTGCTTTCTTCTTGTGAAGCTCCCAGCAGGAAGGCGAAGTCGTGACTGTCTTTGATGGTGAAGTTGTAGTTGGCAGTCAGTTCCAGCAGGTCGTTGACGCTTCTGGTGCGGGTCTGTGATAGTGAGGCGCTTTCGTTCCACTTCATGGCACCCAGTTCGTAAGTAGGTTTGAATACGCGGGTTTCGCGGAAAAGGAGGCTACGGCTTGCTTGTGCCTTGATTACCAGTCCCTTGATGGCTCATATTGCAGATAGCCCGATCCTTTGATGTAATCTGTGGCGCGGGTGTTCTCAATCAGGTTATTATAACCTACCATGTTGGCAGCATCGCTCATGTTCATGCCGGGGATGGCACCACCGTATCCGCCGTCACAATTCTCGTCATACAGACGTGCGATAGGTTCCATGTTGGTCACTTGGTATATGCCGGGAAAACCTGAGTTGGCTTCCATTTCCGATTCCCAACGGCTGTAGTTTACTGATTCGCCCACTTTGAACTTGCCGCGTTTCATGTCTGAGTTTAAGCGGAAGCCATACTTCTCGTCACCCGTGCCGGTCACGATGGCTTCGTTTTTTGAATAGAATACGGACAAAGCTACGTTGGCATTCTCACTGCCACTAGTGTACCCCACATTGTATTTCTGTGTGAAGCCGTTGCGGTAGTATTCGTCCTGCCAATCGGTGTCGCCAAACTGTGTGGGGTCTTGCTCATAAGCCGCAATGTAAGCAGGCCAGTTTTTGGGGTTTTGACCGGCGTTTGTACGGGCCATCTTTGCCATGTGGATAAATTCTTCGGCATTGCAGACGTCAAGTTTCTTGGCTATCTGATCCACTCCCCAATAAGCTGAGAACGTGATTTTGGGTTTGGATTTGGTACCACGGTAAGTCTCAATCAGGATAACGCCTGCGGCGGCGCGTGCTCCGTAAATAGCGGCGGTGGCAGCGTCTTTCAATACAGACATTGACTTGATGTCTTCGGGGTTCAGAAAACTCATATCACCCGGAACGCCATCGATAATTACCAACGGAGAGTTGTCTGTTCCATAAGTGGTTACACCGCGCACCTGCAGGCTGGGAGTGGAGCCGGCGGCACCGCTACCAAAGTTAACTATCAAACCGGGAGCCATACCCTGCAGGCAGTTTCGGCATTAGCGGTAGGTATGTTGTTTAGTTTATCGCCCGATACGGAACTTACCGAACCGGAAACATCCGATTTCTTTTGTGTGCCATAACCGATAACGACTACTTCGTCCAGTAGTTCGGTGTCTTCTTTCAGCACCACTTTCAATTCCTTGCGACCATTGAGGGCGATTTCTTGTGGAGCATAGCCCACGTAAGAGATAATAATAGTGGCTTTTGGGGAAACGCTGAGGGTAAAGTTACCGTCGATGTCAGTGATTACTCCATTTGTTGTTCCTTTCTCTAATACACTGGCTCCGATGACAGATTCACCGGAAACATCGGTTACGGTACCGTTCAGCTGAATGTTCTGTGCCAATGCGCCCATAGGCAGCATAAAAGCAAAGAAGAGAAGTAGCTGAATGACTCTTTCTTTGTAGTAGTTACTTTTACTCATTTGAATAAGTTTTTAAGGTTAATACTATTGGTTTTTCACAATGCTAAATTAAGCTTCATAAACAGGAATTGCTAATGAATGTTATCTACAAGCAGACTACAAGAGAGGGATATTCTTTGTTTTATTATCTACAAATAGTTTTGTAAATATCTGATAAATAGGGGTAAAATGAGATATTCTATATCTACAAAACTATATCCACATAAACTTTTCCCGATTTACATTAATTATTGAGTTGCGCAAGTAAACGGTGATTAGATGAAGAAGGAAACCAACTCTTTTAGAAATATCAAGCAACTCAAGTTTCGCAAGTCCTTTATAATTATTGATAAACAGTAGTATCTCAACTCTCCTCCGGGGAGGAGATGAGATACTACTGTTTATCAATGATGTCCCTTGCAGATGTTTTATCTGCAAGCCATCTGTAAAAGAGGAAGTCGAGTATAAGACGGATGACATTCATATCTTATCTCTTGCAAAATACGGATAACTTATTAGTTCATAGTGATGAACACTTTGTTTCTGCAGTACAAAACACTTTGTTCATGTAGTATAAAACGTTTTGTTTGCACAACATAAAACAAGGTGTTTAATTGGGGGAAACAAAAAGAAAGCTGTCTTTTCCTGATTTAACTAGACGCTTTTTTCTTTATAAACGTCATCCGTAGACGGTTCTTTCATTTGCATACTGATACAGTAGTCCCTTCTTCCGGACTTGCGAGCCTATGCTTACTTGTTCGATGCCTTGTTTCTACTGAGACAAAGTGAGAGCAAACTTTACCCTCACCTTTTTGAAATTGCCCTTACTCACCTCTGAAAGTCCGATGAATAAAGACTTTTAGGTAAGCAGTGAGGGCGGTGAGGGTAGAAATGCAAAATAAATATTTTCAGCCTTGAACTGGGTTATATGTTCTGTAGATAGTCGGTCAAGTCTTCTTCGGAAGAAAGGTTGAGGGATTTGCGCAGGCGGTAACGGTTCATGTTGATGGTTTTAGGGGTAGTACCGGTCAACATGGATATTTCTTTGGTAGACAAATTTACCTTAGCAGGGTGGCAAGATATTTCTCGCCTTGTGTCAGTTTGGGATGAATCGCTACTAGTCTTTGGAGGAATTCATTGCTTTTATCATCGATGTTTGTCAATAGGGCACTGTTGGTTTTGTCTCCGCTTTGGCTCTGGCTGATGAATGCGTTGATTTTCTTCAGGTGGGGCGTGATGGCTTGCGCGTCCATCTTATATCCTTCTTTCACCATTCCGCGTATTTTGTCCAGCAGTTCATTGCGGCTTTTCAGGAATACGGCGAAGCTGGTTGCCTCCTGCCGACTGGTAGCCAGTTCATTGTGTACATTTTGAAGTTCCAGCTCTTGCTGATGCATCTTCAGTTCGGCCACTTCTTTTTCGGACAGTTGCAATTGGTAGCGTGCTTCTATCAGTTGCAAATCTTTTCGGCGTTTATACCATTTATATAGAAAGATGCTGAAAGCTATTCCCAGAATAAGTACGCTGCCCAAAAGCCACAAATTGCGTTTCAGTAGCTCTATCTTGTAGGTTTGTTCCTGCATTTCAGTAGCATATTTTTGGTCTTGGTATCTTTTATAGGAAATTTCCTGCTCGATGTTGCGTAGCTTGTTGCTACTTTGCAGTTCCTTGCCCAGGTGGTACCTCTTGTTCAGATACTTATAGGCTTGGGCATAGTCACCTATAGCTGCATATACCATGGACGAATATTCGTAATTGTCGCAAATCAGTTCGCGGGCTCCGATGTTGTGGGCATACTCGTAGGCTTTATGCAAGGCTTCCAAGGCTTTGGAGTATTGCTTGTCATAGTAATACTGTTTCCCCATGTTGTTGTAGTTTTCGCCAAGAGACCATTGGCGTCCAGATTCTTGTTGATGGTGATGGCTTCCTGGATGAAAGAAAGTTTCTCTTCCGTATTTCCTCGGTACAGACAGAGGTTGTTCAAGTTGGTTGCAATCTCTTTCAGGTTTCGTTGGGCACGGTTGATGGCCAGCGCACGCTGGAAGAAACGCTCGGCAACGGTAAATTCACTCATGAAGTGGTGCATTACTCCACGTTCGTTATAGCATCCGGCCACAGAGGTGGAATCGCCGATGGATTTGAAGATGGAGGTTGCTTTGTCGTTCAGTTCAATGGCTTTGTTGTAATCGCCTAGTTTGCTGTATACACGCCCCATCAAGGAGCAGAGTTGTGCCATTTGTTTTTTGTTGGTGGGATGGATATATTTTTGGGTGTCATAAAGATTCTTGATACTTAGGTCGAAGTTCCCCAACAATTGTTCGGCTTGACAGTAGAGAATCATAGCTTGTGCGCGGACCTCACTGGGCTCATCTTCGGGAAACAAGGCAGAAGCCTGAGCTGCATAGTAGGAAGCTTGTTTGGGGTTGTTGTACAGGTATTTCTGTGCTTGGTCAATCAATTTCTGTGCTTGCTGCATGTCTTGAGCTTGCAGTGGGGCAGCTGCTGACAGAAGACATACGAGTAGTAGACATAGGTTTTTCTTCATGGCATCGTCTTGTTTCTGCAAATTTAATTAATTCTTCTTAGAAGTCCGGTTTCCCTCCAAAAAGATTTATCTTTGTGCCTCAAAGATAGCGATATATATGTTATTACCTTATTTGAATAAAGATTTGATAGAGGCAGGATGCGATGAGGCCGGTCGCGGCTGTCTGGCCGGTGCGGTCTATGCCGCTGCTGTTATTCTGCCAACGGACTTTAAGAATGAACTTTTGAACGACTCCAAGCAGCTGACGGAAAAACAACGCTATACCTTGCGTGAAGTGATTGAAAAAGAGGCTCTGGCATGGGCGGTGGGCGTCGTCTCTCCCGAAGAAATTGACAAAATCAATATTCTCAATGCCTCCTTTCTTGCCATGCACCGTGCTGTTGACCAACTGAATGTCCGTCCGCAACATCTGCTGATAGACGGCAACCGCTTTAAAAAATATCGGGACTTGCCGCATACTACCGTAGTGAAAGGAGACGGGAAGTACCTTTCCATCGCTGCCGCCTCCATTTTGGCAAAGACCTATCGTGATGACTACATGAACCGCCTTCACGAGGAATATCCGTATTATGACTGGAATCGTAACAAGGGGTATCCCACCAAGAAACATCGTGCCGCCATTGCTGAGCGGGGTACTACACCCTATCATCGCTTGACGTTTAATCTCTTGGGGGATGGGCAGTTGTCGCTGAACTTCGGACAATGATGCTGTTTAGAACCACTTAATCCTTCTGAACCATACGAATGTCACTGCTGATAATATTGCCGACAAAAGTATGATGAAAATAAACGCGTGCGGAAAACTCTCCAGGTGGATGTCCACATTCATGCCGTAGAAACTGGCTATCAACGTGGGAATCATCAGTGTAATGCTGAGGCTTGTCATACGTTTCATGATGGCATTCACATTGTTGGAGATGATGGAGGCGAAGGCGTCCATGGTTCCCGTCAGGATATCACTGTAGATGTTTACGGTATTGTATGCCTGCTTCAACTCGATGACCACGTCTTCCAATAATTCCAAATCCAGATAATTGGTGTCTTGAAAGATGTTTTTCAGCCGTCCTATCATCACTTCATTGCCACGGATGGAAGTGTTGAAGTAGACCAGCGTCTTTTGCAGCTTCATCAGTTGCAGGAGATCTTCGTTGCGGATGCTTTTCTCCAGCTCTTTTTCGGCGGTGGCCACATCGTTGTTTATCTGTTTCAGATACTTCAGGAACCAGACGGCGGAAGAGTAGATGATTCGCAGAATCAAATCCAGTTTATTGTTGACGACTATGTTCTTCCGGCGGGTGTGCTGAATGAAGTCCGGTATCAGCTCCGTGTGGTGATAGCAGACAGAAACGATGATTCCGTCATTGGTGATAATGCCGATGGGCACAGTGATGAACGGCACGCCGCGTTGGTTGCTCTGCATCGGGATGCGGAGGATGGTCAGCAGCCAGTTGTCTTCTGTTTCCGTACGTGGGCGCTCGTCCACGTCGGCTATGTCTTCCAGGAATGATTCGGGAACTTTCAGCTCTTCGGTTAGGAATTTGAAATCATCGTTGTCCGGGCATTCTACGTTGACCCAGCAGTTGGGTTGCCATTCGGCTTTTCAGTGAAGCCATTTTCACTGTAGAGATACTTTCTCATTGTTTGCCTCCTTTCTAGTTGGAACAGAGGCATTGCAGTCAACGTCTCCGTTCGTTTTATTGGTGAATACTATTGCACGTTCGTGGGTTTGAATCGTCCATATTTCTTGTTTTTTTATTTTTTAAGCGTGGCAAAAGTACATAAATCATTTGAAACAGTACGCTTTAACGGCTGTTTTTTGTACCTTTGCAACGCAAAAAACAGGTTCCTACTATAAAAGAACGTTTGTATCATACAAAAAGATTATACAATTAAATTCGATTAATATTATGAGTAGAAAGCCCTTTTAATGATTCTTGATGGCTGGGGCATCGGCGATCAAGGCAAAGATGATGTGATTTTCAATACACCTACTCCGTATTGGGACAGTCTGTTGGCAACTTATCCGCATTCCGAGCTTCAAGCAAGCGGTGAAAACGTTGGTTTGCCCGACGGACAGATGGGTAATTCTGAAGTAGGTCACCTCAATATCGGTGCCGGACGCATCGTTTACCAGGATTTGGTGAAGATTAACCGTGCTTGTGCCGATGGCAGCATTCTGAAGAACAAGGAAATTGTTTCTGCTTTCTCATATGCAAAGGAAAACGGCAAGAATATCCACTTTATGGGACTGACCAGCAACGGTGGCGTGCACAGCTCTTTTGACCATTTGTTCAAACTCTGCGATATTTCCAAGGAATACGGTATCGAGAATACCTTCATCCACTGTTTTATGGACGGTCGTGATACCGACCCGAAGAGTGGTAAAGGTTTCATTGAGCAGTTGACTGCTCATTGCGAGAAGTCTGCCGGCAAGATTGCTTCCATCGTGGGACGTTTCTATGCCATGGACCGCGACAAACGTTGGGAACGTGTGAAGGTTGCCTACGATTTGTTGGTAAACGGTGAAGGCAAGGTTGCTACGGATATGGTCCAGGCTATGCAGGAGTCCTACGACGAAGGCGTACGGATGAATTCATTAAGCCGATTGTGAACGGTGGCTTCGACGGTACCATCAAGGAAGGTGATGTTGTAATCTTCTTCAACTACCGCAATGACCGTGCCAAGGAATTGACCGTTGTCCTCACCCAGCAAGATATGCCCGAACAAGGCATGCAGACTATTCCGGGCCTGCAGTTCTACTGCATGACTCCGTACGATGCCAGCTTCAAGGGTGTGCATATCCTTTTTGATAAGGAGAACGTACAGAATACCTTGGGCGAATACCTTGCTGCCAATGGCAAGACCCAGCTGCACATTGCCGAAACAGAGAAGTATGCACACGTGACTTCTTCTTCAACGGTGGCCGCGAGACTCCTTACGATGCTGAAGAGCGCATCCTGGTTCCTTCTCCGAAGGTTGCCACTTACGACTTGAAGCCCGAAATGAGTGCGTACGAGGTGAAGGACAAGTTGGTTGAAGCTATCAAGACCCAGAAGTTCGATTTCATCGTGGTGAACTACGCCAATGGTGATATGGTGGACATACCGGTATCTACGAAGCTATTGAGAAGGCAGTGAAAGCCATCGACGAATGTGTGAAAGATACTGTTGAAGCTGCCAAGGCAAACGATTATGAAGTAATCATCATCGCCGACCACGGTAATGCCGACCACGCTCTGAATGAGGATGGTACTCCGAATACTGCCCACTCTCTGAATCCCGTTCCTTTCGTTTACGTTACTGCAAACAAGGACGCCAAGGTTGAGAACGGTGTATTGGCTGACGTAGCTCCTTCTATTCTGCATATCTTGGGTATGGAGCAGCCGGCTGAAATGACTGGTAAGGATTTGATTAAGTAAGGCGTCAAGGCCGTAACAATATTTAGACGCGGATTATACGGATTCCACGGATGCTCTTAAAGTTGAGTCTGTGCAATCCGGATAATCCGCGTCTTTTTTTTAATAGAATGATTATGATACAGATTGGTGATGTTGTGGTTTCTTTCGATGTCTTGCGCGAGAAGTTCTTGTGTGACTTGGGTGTTTGCCAGGGGATTTGCTGCATTGAGGGCGATGCCGGTGCTCCCGTGGAGCTGGACGAGGTGGAGAAACTGGAAGAGGTACTTCCGCTGATTTGGGACGAGCTTTCTCCCGAAGCCCGCGCTGTGATAGAGGAGCAAGGTGTTGTCTATACCGATTGTGAAGGTGACCTGGTGACTTCTATTGTGAACAACAAGGATTGCGTCTTTACCTGCTATGATGATAAAGGCTGTTGCTATTGCGCCATCGAAAAGGCTTATCGTGAAGGTAGGACAACTTCTACAAACCATATCCTGTCATCTCTATCCGATAAGGGTGGGGAACTACGGATCTATAAGGCAGTGAACTATCATCGTTGGGATGTCTGCAAAGCCGCTATGTTGTTGGGACAAAAGGAAAATCTGCCCGTGTACAAGTTCCTGAAAGAGCCGCTTATCCGTAAGTTTGGTGAGGACTGGTATGCAGAGTTGGAATTGGTAGTGGAAGAGATGAAGAAACAAGGAATCCTATAGTTCTTCTGTATGGAGACGGGTCTCTTCTTTGGAAGAGAAGAGGGATAAAGGAAAAGCCCCGGTCAGCAGGATTATCCTGCCCGTCCGGGGCTTCCTCGTTGTAAGATGTGAGGTTGGTTATTAAATTAATTAAGCGTCAATATTTGCATACGTTGCATTCTTTTCGATGAAATCGCGGCGCGGGCCCACGTCTTCGCCCATCAGCATGGAGAAGATATAGTCGCTTCGGCCGCATTTTCAAGATGCACCTGCTTCAGCATGCGGTTTTCCGGATTCATGGTGGTTTCCCACAACTGTTCCGGGTTCATTTCACCCAAACCTTTGTAGCGTTGGGTGTGTACTGCGTTTTCCGAACCGCCGCCGTAAGTGTCGATGAACTTCTGGCGCTGCTGGTCTGTCCAGCAATACTCTTTCGCCTTGCCTTTGGTGCAAAGGTAAAGGGGAGGAGTGGCGATGTACAAGCAACCCTGCTGGATGACTTGTGGGAAGTAACGGAAGAAAAGCGTCATAATCAGCGTGTCGATGTGAGAACCATCGACGTCGCATCGGTCATGATGATAATCTTCTTGTAACGCAACTTGTCAATGTTCGCTTCTTTGCTGTCTTCACCGTCCACGCCGAAACGGATGCCCAGCGCCTGGATGATATTGTTTACTTCGTCGCTCTCGAATGCCTTGTGCACATGGCCTTTTCCACATTCAGAATCTTACCGCGAAGCGGCAGGATAGCTTGGAACGCACGGTTACGGCCTTGCTTTGCTGAACCGCCTGCCGAGTCACCCTCGACGAGGAACAATTCGCATTCTTCCGGGTCCTTGCTGGAGCAGTCGGCCAACTTACCGGGCATGCCACCGCCGGACATCGGCGATTTGCGTTGTACGGATTCGCGTGCCTTACGTGCGGCGATACGTGCCTGGGCGGCAAGAATCACCTTGTCTACAATCAACTTGGCTTCCTTCGGGTGTTCCTCCAAGTAGTAGGTGAGGGCCTCGCCCACAGCCTGGTCTACGGCACCCATCACTTCGTTGTTACCCAGCTTTGTCTTGGTCTGTCCTTCGAACTGAGGCTCTGCCACCTTGATGGAGATAACGGCAGTTAATCCTTCGCGGAAGTCGTCGCCTGCAATCTCTACCTTGGCTTTCTCCAGCATCTTGTTGTCTTCGGCGTATTTTTCAATGTACGGGTCAGTGCACGGCGGAAACCTGCCAAGTGGGTACCCCCTTCAATGGTATTGATGTTGTTTACGTAAGAGTGTACATTTTCGTTATAAGAAGTGTTGTACATGATGGCTACTTCCACCGGTGTGCCTTGCTTCTCGGTGTTGATGTAGATTACATCGTTCATGAAGTGTTCGCGTGAGGAGTCCACGTAGCGCACAAATTCCTTCAGGCCTTCTTCCGAGTAGAAGATTTCCTTCTTGGCATTTCCCTCTTCGTCCTTTACGCGAAGGTCGGTCAGTGAAATCTTGATGCCTGCGTTCAGGTAAGCCAACTCGCGCATGCGGGTGGCAAGAATATCATAGTTGTAGACTGTTTCCGTAAAGATGGTATCGTCCGGCCAGAACTGCTGGCGTGTACCGGTAATGTCTGTTGTGCCCACTTCCTTGACGGAGTAGAGCGGATGTCCGCAGGAATATTCCTGCTGATAGATTTTTCCGTTACGGAAAACCTGGGTAGTCATATGTGTAGACAAGGCGTTTACGCAAGATACACCTACACCATGCAGACCTCCCGATACCTTGTAGGAACCTTTGTCGAACTTACCTCCGGCATGCAGTACGGTCATTACAACTTCCAGTGCGGATTTCTTTTCCTTTTCGTGATAGTCTACCGGGATACCACGTCCGTTGTCTTGTACGGTGATGGAGTTGTCCTCGTTAATGGTGACTTCGATGTGGTCGCAATAGCCGGCAAGTGCCTCGTCGATGGAGTTGTCCACAACCTCGTACACTAGGTGGTGAAGTCCTTTGCTGCTAATGTCGCCAATATACATCGCGGGACGCTTTCTCACTGCTTCCAAACCTTCCAGTACCTGGATGTTTTCGGCAGAATAACTCCCGTTATTGGAGTGAATCTGTTCTTCAGTCATAATCTTTTTTCCTTATTGTAATAACAGAGCAAATATAGTGAAAATCCTCGGGATATGGTGCTAAACAAACGGATAAATTCGGGTAGTTTACAGCTTTTTAGCACAGAAAAGAAACTTGTGTGGAAGCAGGTAAATAGAGAGGTATAATGAGAAAGGCCGGACTAAAAAGTCCAGCCTTGTAATATCTTTTGTGTAACAGTCAACTTAAGCCAGCTTGTTGATATAGATAGCCAATTTTGACTTCAGGTTGTTTGCCTTGTTCTTGTGGATTACATTAGTCTTAGCCAATTTATCCAATAGTTTTGTGATACCCGGATACATTGCTGTTGCTGCAGCTTTGTCTGTAGTAGCACGAAGCTTACGAACAGCGTTTCTCATGGTCTTGCCATAATATCTGTTGTGAAGTCTTCTTGTTTCTTCTTGTCTGATTCTCTTCAGTGATGATTTATGATTTGCCATCTCGACTAATCTTTTTTAATCGTTTATTTTTTTTTATTTTGTAGCCCGTGGGAATCGAACCCCCTTTCAAGAATGAAAATCTTGCGTCCTAACCGATAGACGAACGGGCCATCCTTTGGTGAGCGTTTCCGCTCTTGCAAAGAGCCTTTATTTCTCGTTTGCGGATGCAAAGGTAGAAACTATTTTTGAATTACCAAACATTCGCAAGAAAAAATATAGCTTTTTGTTGCTTTTTGTCCTAGGTTAACGTTTTATCTATTGAAAATCAGTGCGATACGCGCTTTTGCTTTTTTACACTCCTTACCTTGTTTTTTTATTCTTCTCCTTTTGTTTCTCTTCTTTCGGGCTTTTTTTTGTAGCTTTGTTATCAGATTGAAACCAGATAAAGAAATCGGGAATGTTACAGAAAACACTGGGAATTGTGCTGCATACCTTGAAATATAAGGATACATCTCTCATTGCAGACATCTATACGGAGGTGGCTGGCAGGGCTTCCTTCATGGTGTCCATACCCCGTTCGCGCAAGGCGGCGGTGAAGCCGGTACTCTTCCAGCCGCTGGCATTGGTGGAACTTGAAGCCGATTTCCGTCCTAATGCCACTATATATAAGGTGAAGGAGCGAAGTCTCTTTATCCTTTCGCCACGCTTCCCTACGATCCTACAAATCTGCCATCGCTTTGTTTCTTTCGGAATTCCTTTATCGCGCCGTCCGGGAGGAGGCAGAGAACCGTCCGCTGTTTGCTTATCTGTATCATTCCGTCATCTGGCTGGATGAATGCAGGGAGGGGTTTGCCAATTTCCATCTGGTCTTCCTGATGCGCCTTTCCCGTTTTCTCGGTTTGTATCCCAACCTGGAGGATTATCATGCCGGAGATTACTTCGATTTGCAGAATGCTTGTTTCACTCCCTTGCGTCCGCAGCTCCATTCCAATTACATCGCTCCCGAGGAGCGGCCCGCCCTGACACAGCTGATGCGCATGAATTATGAAACGATGCATCTTTCACCATGAACCGGTTGGAGCGTACCCGCTGCCTGAACATTGTGAATGAATATTATCGTCTGCATCTGCCGGATTTCCCGGTATTGAAATCACTTGAGGTATTGAAGGAGCTTTTTGATTGATTATCGTCGATGTAACGGCCCAATAAGTGTGCGCTGCCTTTATTATAGGAGTAGGGAGTTTTACTTACTGCTGTAAGGGTCGTTACGATAAGCTGTAACGGTCGTTACAATATAGGGTAACGACCGTTTCAATATAGGGTAACCGTCGTTACATCATTAGGTAACGGCTTTTACATCTTATGGTAAACGGTCGGTAAATATAATGCGTTGATAGATAGCGTATAATCTCTTGTGGGGGGAGGATATGGATTGGTATGTAAAAAGCCGTGTTCAACAGACTTTGGACGCTGAGTCCCTCTGTTGAAGCACGGCTTATATGATAGGGGAAGTGTATTTCTTTATCCCAGCAACTCTTTTACTTTGGCTGAGATGGCGCGGCCTTCGGCAAGTCCGGCAAGTTTCTTGCTGGCTACACCCATCACCTTGCCCATGTCCTTGCCGCTGGTGGCGCCGACTTCGGCTATGATTTCCTTCAAGGCTGCCTCCAGTTCTTCGGCGCTCATCTGCTTGGCAGATAGGTTTCAAGCACCTTTACTTGTGCCAGCTCATCGTCTGCCAAGTCCTGGCGACCTTGCTGTACATAGATTTCAGCGGCGTCTTTGCCTTGCTTGGTCAGTTTTTGGATAATCTTCAAAGCATCTGCATCGCTCAGGGTATCGTTGGCTCCGGGAGCGGTTTTGGCTTCAAGGAATACTTTCTTTACGTTTCTCAATGTTTCGAGAGCCACTTTGTCTTTGGCTTTCATGGCTGTTTTAATGTCTTCGCTGACTTTTTCAAATAAATCCATATTGTTATAGGTTTACTCCTGTTCCCCCGAAGGGGAGGAGGATGGTTTTACATATCGGGAACGGAAAAATCAGAAGGTGATGACTCCCCCTGCACCGCCTTCTGCCTCTTGCGCGGCTTCGGTGGCGAGCTGCCCTTCCTGCTCTGCCTTCATCTTGATGCTGTTCAGCGTGCTTTTGTCACGCAGATAGGTCGGAGAATTCTCTACCATGCTGATGATGTCGGCGTTGTCCATGTCTTCGGGATTGAAGAGATAGATATGGCGACGGCGGCTGCGCTGGGAACGGGCATTGGCATCCTTGCCATAGTACACTTCGCGGCGGTTGCGTCTCTGTTCCTCTTCCTCCTCCAGCTCGGCAAGGCGTTGCTGTTCTTCGGCGGTGCGCTGGGTGATGCGGTCGTCCATCTCCTTCATGTGGATGTCCTGGATACCGAAACCGGTGGCAAGCAGGGTGATTTTCACTTTCTGTTCCAGCTTGTCGTCAATGGCCATACCGAATTTGGTTTCGAAGTCGCGGCTGAAACGGTTCATGAACTCCTTCACCTCGTCCATTTCGCTCATCATCAGCTTGTATTGTGCACTGTAAGAGATGTTGAGGAGTACTTTCTTGGAGTTGAAGATGTCGTTGTTGTTCAGCAACGGCGAGTGCTGCGCGTTCTTGATGGCTTCGCTGACACGGTTCTCACCTTCGCCGTAGCCGGTACTCATGATGGCTACGCCGCCGTCCTTCAGCACTGTTTTCACGTCGTTGAAGTCGAGGTTCACCTTTCCATGCAGGGTGATGATTTCGGCAATACTCTTGGCGGCTACCGAAAGGGTGTCGTCGGCCTTGTCAAACGCGTCGTCTACGGATAGCTCGCTGTATATCTCGCTCAGCTTTTCATTGTTGATGACCAGCAGGGCATCTACGTGCTTGCTGATTTCCTCTACGCCATCCAGTGCCTGGTCTATCTTCTTGTCGCCCTCCCAGCGGAAAGGGATGGTGACGATGCCGATGGTCAGGATGTCCATTTCCTTGGCGGTTTGTGCAATGATGGGTGCGGCACCCGTACCGGTACCACCGCCCATTCCGGCAGTGATGAATACCATCTTGGTGCCGTCGTTCAGCATATTCTTGATGTCTTCGATGCTCTCTTCTGCTGCCTTGCGGGCACGGGCAGGGCGGTTTCCGGCTCCCAGGCCTTCTTTCCCAAGCTGTAACTTCACGGGCACGGGAGAGTCCTTCAACGCTTGGTTGTCTGTGTTGCACAGTACGAACGTCACGTCGTGTATACCTTCCCGGTACATATGGTTCACGCATTGCCGCCACCTCCGCCTACACCGATTACTTTAATGATTTTCGGTGAATCGGTCGGGAAATCGAATTGTACTATATCTTCCATAATAACTTAATTTTCTGGCACATTATCACATTATTACTTCATATCGTCGTCCGAGAAGATTTCGTTGGAAAGCTTGTTGAAAGTCTTTTCGAACCAGCTGGGGCCTTCTTTCTTTTTCTTCTTCTTTTCTTCCTTTTCGCGCAGCTCCCTTTCTTTGCGCTCACGCTCCTTGCGTTCTTTCTCTTCCTTCTCGCGCTGTGCCTTGGCGGCGCGTGCGGCGGCTTCCTGCTCTTTCAGCGCTTCGTCGTCAACGAATATGTCGACCGGTTTGGGAGGAACATTGGAGGCAGGCTGCTGTACCGGCTTCACCTCTTGCAGGCAGCAATTCTCGTTGCCGGCAGCCAGCAGGCCCAGCAGTGTGTTGTGCATGCCGTCCTTCTTGGGCTCGTCGCTGCGTGTGTGGACGGTGGTCTGTACGAACTTGGCGGTCTTTACCTTTTCAATCTTGCTCACTCTATGGAAGGCTTTCTCAAGATTCTTCAGATTGGCTCCTCCACCGGTGAATACAACACCGGAGAAAAGTTTGTCCTCGTAGCCGGAAAGTTGCAACTGGTTCCATACGTTGGCAAGAATTTCTTCTGCACGTGCTCCAATAATATTGTTCAGCAGGGCCAGTTCGAAGGTACGGCCGTCTTCCGACGTGCATACGGCAGGGGTCTCGGCGTCTTCTTCCTCCTCGTAGAGGGCATTACCGTATTGCAGTTTCAGCTTCTCGGCATCTTCCTCTTCCATTTGCAGGGAAGTGATGTCGTGGGTAATGTTGTTTCCACCCAGCGGCAGTACGCTGAGGTAGCGCAGGATATTGTTCTTATAGACCAGCACGGTGGTGGTGTCGGCACCGAAGTCCACCAGTGCACAGCCTGAACGCATCTCGTTTTCGGTCAGCACGGCTTTGGCCAACGCAGTGGGAGCCACGAGCAGGTCGTCGGCAATTTCCACTTTGGCTTGCTCGAAGCTGTGTTCGAGGTTCTTCTTCAGCGAGGCACGCGCTACGATGTTGAGGAACTGCCCGGTGATGTATCTTCCGGCAACTCCTACGGGCTCCACATGCAGCGTGTTGTCTATCTTGTATTCTTGCGGGGCTACATCCAGCACACTCATGTCTACCAAGGGTACATCACGGTTCTCGTCGCAAATCTCGTCTACCAGTTCTTGCGAAATGATGCTCTCTTCCTCCAGCGTACGGCTTACCGCATTCCTCACCGTGCGCAATGATTGTCCGCCGATGCTACATATACTTTGGCGATGGAGTTGTTCAACTGGCCTTCCAGCTTGTTGATGATGGAAGTCAGCGCTTGTGCGGCCTTGTCAATGTTGTAGATGGCCCCTTTGTGTATAAACGGGGATGCATCTTCGCGTGCATAAGCCAACACCTGGATACTTCCGTCACTGCTCTTCTTTCCTGCGATACCGGAAATCTTGGAAGAACTCAACTCGATAGCGGCGATGAAATCTGTTGTTGCCATATCTATTTATTTACTATTTTACTATTTACAATTTACTATTTGCTGCGCTTTGATAAAGAAGGGCTATTAGTAAATCCCTTTCTCTACTCTCTCTTTGTGCAGATGATTTGATTATCAAATTCAACGCTGATACGGGAGTATTTGTTCCAACCCACCTGGTTCAATCCTCTTTCGTAGAATGCCTTTACACGTTTCAGCTTCTTCTCGAATCCGGCAATCTTGCTAAATAGATAAGATGGTCGCCGACACGGGGCACTAACTCGATGTTCTTGCCGGGCAATACGTGAATTTGCTCTATCTGTGCATTCCAAAAAGAATTCTTTTGCAAAAATACACCAAACTTATATAAATCCCTCATGGCAAACGACTTTTCTACATTTCCGGTTACAACGGCGAGGTGTGCAACGCACTTTGCATCGGGGGGCATCACGATACCTTTGTTGTCCAGATAGTAGTTTTCGCCGTTGGCGCTCATCACGCGCAGGATGGGGATGCGCTGGGTCACTTCGATGCAGAGCTTGCCGCTCGGGGTCTTGTAGCACTCCACCTGGTCGATGAGGGGATGCTTGGCAAGTTCGCGCTCCAAGGTCTTGGTGCGCACGCGTTCCAGGTCTTTCCCAACGGGGCTGATACCTTTCTTTTCCAGCAGGGTAGCTACTTCCTTCTTCGTGATGAAGCCGGCATATACCGTGTCTTTTATCACCAGTTCCACGTCTTGGCACACCTGCGAGGTGGGCTTGCGGTTGAAAGCTGTGACAGCCACTACCAGGTAAGCAATGACAAGCAACAGAACGATAGAAAGTAGAATCCTTTTAACCATGATATTTTTCTGATAATAGTTGGGTGATTTGGGGCGCATAGTTGTCCAGGTCTCCGGCTCCCAGCACTACCAATACTTCGGTGTGCTTTTGGGCGAGGAGGCTGAGGACGTCTTCTTTCCTACAGATGCATTTCTCGATGCCGGGGCGGAGGTTGTCATAAATCAGCTGACTCGTCACGCCGGGAATCGGTTGCTCGCGGGCAGGGTATATCTCTGTCAGAATCACCTCGTCGGATAGGGAAAGGCTGTCTGCAAAGTCACGATAGAAGTCGCGAGTACGGGTGTACAAGTGGGGCTGGAAGATGACGGTTATCTTCTTGTCTTGGTACAACTCGCGGACGGACTTCACGCTTTGGGCTATTTCGGCAGGGTGGTGGGCGTAATCGCTGAGGAATACAATCCGGTCGTTCTTCAGCTTGAAGTCGAAGCGGCGGTCCACTCCGCGGAAGCTTGCCATGCCTTGCTTGATTTCTTCGTCGGTGGCACCGCTGAGATGGGCGAGTGCCATGGCGGCAACACCATTCTCGATGTTGATACTGACGGGAACCCCCAACTGAATATCGTTGATGCGGGTGTCAGGCGCCACGAAGTCGATGAAGATTTCACCGTTTCCGATGCGGATATTCTCGGCATGGAAGTCGCCTTCGTTGCGCGAGTAGGTATAGGTGGTGACGCCCGGTTGTACGTCGGCTTGCATTTCCAGTCCTTTGTGCAGAATCAGGCGCCGCCCGGCTGGATAAGCGTGGTGTAGTGGCGGAAGCTTTCGAGATAGGCTTCTTTGGTGCCGTATATATCCAGGTGGTCGGGGTCGGTGGCAGTAATGACACTCATCCAGGCGATAGCCAGTGGAAGGAGCGGTCGAACTCATCCGCTTCGATAACGGTATAAGGGCTGGTGGCGGAAAGCAGCAGATTCGTACCGTAGTTCTTCGAAATGCCTCCGAGGAAGGCGGTGCAGCCACGTGTGACTGGTGCAGCAGGTGGGCAGCATGGTGCTGGTGGTAGTCTTGCCATGCGTACCTGCCACGCACAGGCCTTTACTGCTGCGGGTGATGATGCCCAATACTTGGGAGCGCTT
>ENA-OQCS01000120-OQCS01000120.1-human-gut-metagenome-genome-assembly--contig:-NODE-120-length-37332-cov-3.795028_pt1 | contig 37332 bp, 37 predicted proteins | sample MGYA00242757_ERZ504575 | MGnify/ENA primary metagenome ERZ504575 (study PRJEB26092, sample SAMD00036297) | human gut metagenome | host: Homo sapiens | study: EMG produced TPA metagenomics assembly of... | reverse complement strand
CTGCGGCATACATTGATCTCGATATCTTCTGTTTTACCAGTCTGTCCGATGACCATTCCACCGTATACTTTCTCACCAGGTCCTACAAATAAAGTACCTCTCTCCTGTGCATTAAACAGACCATATGTGATCGTTTCTCCTGCTTCATATGCGATCAATGATCCCTGTTTACGATACTGGATATCCCCTTTGTATGGTCCATATCCATCAAACAGTGTATTTAAGATACCATTTCCTTTTGTATCTGTCATAAATTCTCCACGATACCCGATCAGTCCTCTGGATGGGATAGAGAATTCAAGTCTTGCATAACCTCCATTGGCTGCTGTCATATTCTGAAGTTCACCTTTTCTCTGGCTTAACTTCTCAATAACTGCCCCTGTAAATTCTTCTGGAACATCAATGACGGCAATCTCCATTGGCTCTAATTTCTTACCATTCTCGTCATAATGATATAATACTTCTGCTTTACTGACTGCAAATTCATATCCTTCACGACGCATGTTCTCGATCAATACAGATAAATGTAATTCTCCACGTCCAGATACTTTATAGCTGTCCTGATTCTCACTTTCTTCCACACGAAGGCTGACATCCGTATTCAATTCTCTGAACAATCTGTCTCTGATATGTCTTGATGTAACATATTTACCTTCCTGACCTGCAAGAGGGCTGTCATTTACCATAAACTGCATAGAGATCGTTGGCTCTGAGATCTTCTGGAATGGAATTGCTTCTGCTCCATCCACATCACAGATCGTATCTCCAATTGACAGATCTGAGATTCCTGAGATCGCTACAATAGATCCTACCTGTGCATTCTTTACATCTACTTTATCAAGTCCTTCAAATTCATATAATTTTGTGATGCGGACTTTTTCTTTACGTTCTGGGTCATGAGCATTCACTACGATGCATTCTTTGTTGACCGCGATCTCACCATTATCTACTTTACCGATTCCGATACGTCCAACATATTCATTGTAGTCGATCGTACTGATCAATACCTGTAATGGTTTCTCTGGATCACCTTCTGGTGCTTCGATATGTTCAATGATCGTCTCAAATAATGGTTTCATATCTTTCTTCTCACCATCAAGATCTAATGTTGCGAATCCTTCTTTGGCTGATGCAAATACAAATGGACAGTCAAGCTGTTTATCCCCTGCATCTAATTCCATTAATAGTTCTAATGTCTCATCGACAACTTCATCTGTCTTGCTTCTGGACGGTCTACTTTATTGACACATACGATCACAGACAGATCAAGCTCTAATGCTTTCTTTAATACAAACTTTGTCTGTGGCATTGGTCCTTCAAATGCATCAACAACTAATACAACACCATTTACCATCTTCAGTACACGTTCTACTTCTCCACCAAAGTCAGCATGCCCCGGTGTATCGATGATATTGATCTTGATTCCATTATACATAACTCCTGTATTCTTAGACAGAATCGTGATTCCTCTTTCTTTCTCGATGTCATTTGAGTCCATGACTCTCTCTGCGACTTCCTGATTGTCACGGAAGATTCCGCTCTGTTTTAACATCTCGTCTACTAATGTTGTCTTACCATGATCGACATGGGCAATGATTGCAATATTTCTCACATCTTCGCGCTTCATTTATATCCTTCTTTCTAGTATCTTTCTGTATCAGTTTCCATGGCATTTATAAAGCATGCCAAGATTAACTTTTTTATTCTATCACACTCAATGAAAAGTTGCAATTTTATTATTTTGTACCAACGATATTCTTTGGCTTTTCTTCTATTATATGTTATATTTCTTATAGACCAGAAAAGGAGTTGGACATTATGAATTTACACGAACTAATTGATCGTTTGCATAAAGAGCATACATTGACAAAAGAAGAATTTATCACACTTATTAAAGAACGGAACGAAGAAAGCGCATCTTATCTTGCCTCTCTTGCCAGAGAAGAAGCTGTAAATATCTATGGAAATGGTGTTTTCCCACGTGGATTAGTAGAATTTACGAATTACTGCAAAAATAACTGCTATTACTGCGGAATTCAAGGCAGCAATCCGAATGCAAATCGTTATCGTCTGTCAAAAGAGGAAATCCTTTCTGCCTGTGAGAATGGTTACCAGCTTGGATATCGAAGCTTTGTTCTTCAAGGCGGTGAGGATCCTCATTATACAGATGAAGTTATGGTTCCTATCGTGGCAGAGATCAGAAAGCGCTACCCTGATTGTGCCATCACACTTTCTCTTGGGGAACGCTCCAAAGAAAGTTATCAAAAATTATATGATGCAGGGCTGATCGTTATCTGCTTCGACATGAAGCTGCTGACCCAGAGCTTTACCAGAAACTCCACCCAGAAAGTCTTTCTTTAGAAAACCGGATCCAGTGTCTGTGGAATCTAAAAGAAATCGGCTATGCTGTAGGAACTGGATTTATGGTTGGAGCCCCTTATCAGACGGTTGAGAATCTTGCAGACGACCTGCTATTTATCAAAGAACTTGACCCACAGATGGTCGGAATCGGTCCTTTTGTTCCACATCACGATACAAGATTTAAGGAATTTCCTTCTGGAAGTGTGGAACTTACCACATATCTTGTGAGTATTCTTCGTCTGATGAATCCTCATCTTTTGCTTCCTTCCACAACAGCACTTGGTACGATTGATCCTCGTGGAAGGGAAAAAGGAATTCTTGCAGGTGCAAATGTTGTTATGCCGAATCTTTCTCCTGTTGCAGTAAGAAAAGATTATTCTTTATATGACAATAAGATCTGCACTGGAGAGGAAGCTGCTGAATGTGCTGGCTGTCTTGGAAGACGTCTTGCCAGTATTGATTATCAGCTTGTATTCAGCCGTGGAGATTATATCGAATAACCTGCTTATCAGCAGTTATGAAAAAATCCTTGCATAGGGGATTCCATCGGAATTTCCTATGACATGAAAAAGCGTGTAGAATCTTTGAAATCCTACACGCTTTTATTCTGTCTTTTATCTGTTAAGAAATTATCTTCTTCTACTCTTTAATAAGAACTCTGGAATGTTGATCTTAGAGCTTTCCTGTTCGATCTCTTTCATCTCAGGTTCAGAAACATAGCTTGTTGTCTGTACTGGCTGTTCTTCCTCCATGACCTTTCCATTATGTAATGGCTGCCCTGAAATTCCGGAGCCTGCTGTGTCTGCTGTACTGGCTTCTTCGCTGCAGCAAATCCAGTTCTTGCATTCCCTGTAATATCTGCGGATTTGATTCCTGTTGCGATGATCGTTGCACTGATCTGATCTCCAAAATCTGCATTGACTGTACCGAAGATGACATTGACATCGTCTCCTGCTTCGTCTTTTAAGTATTCCACAGCCTGCTGTGCTTCTAACATTCCAACCGCTCCTGCGAAGTTGACGATCACATCTGTAGCTCCAGCAACAGTTGTCTCAAGCAATGGACTTTCCATCGCTGTCTTGATTGCTTCAAGTTCTTCGTCTGCAACACCCATACCGATATGTGCAATACCTTTATCTCTCATAACTGTCTGAATATCAGCAAAATCGACATTGATCAATCCTGGGTTGTAGATCATATCTGTAATTCCCTGTACACCCTGCTGCAGTACTTCATCTGCTTTCTTCAGTGCATCTGGGATCGTTGTTCTCTTATCACAGATCTGTAACAACTTGTCATTCGGAATGACGATCATTGTATCCACCTGATCCTGAAGGCGTGCAATTCCTGACATTGCATTGTTCATACGAGGCTTTCCTTCAAATGTAAATGGTTTTGTCACAACTCCAACTGTTAAAATTCCAAGTCCTTTGGAAATCTCTGCAATGATCGGTGCTGCACCTGTACCGGTACCTCCACCCATTCCACATGTTACAAATACCATATCTGATCCCTGAACCAATTCTGTGATCTCTTCACGATTCTCTTCAACCGCTGCTTCCCCGATCTCAGGTTTTGCTCCTGCTCCAAGTCCCTTTGTCAGTTTCTCCCCGATCTGAATCTTTGTTCCTGCTTTACATAAAGATAAAGCCTGTCTATCTGTATTCACACCCACGAGTTCAACACCCTGGACATTCTCATCTACCATTCGGTTTACCGCATTGTTTCCTGCTCCACCGACTCCTATTACTAAAATCCTTGCTTGTGTGTTCTCAACACTAGGCATAATCTCAACCACGTTGTTCCTCCTTCACGCCATCTATGTTAAAATGACTCCCTTAAATTCTGTACACTAACTTAATGATACCTTCTTTACTAAGTTTTTCAACTCTTTTTTGGTTGAAAAACAGCAATTTTGTGTCCTCGCTAAAGTACTTCATGTCAATAGTTCCACTTTTCCCTTTTACTTTCTTAAGCATCCCTGCTAATTCAGAAATCTTGATATCAATATCCTTTTTATTATAAAGATCAACCGTTATCTTATCGCTGATCAATAAGGCATTTCCATCTTCTTTGATATAAATCTGATCGATCGGAAGATTATATTTATCAATTGCAGTCGTAAGTTCTAAAAGATAAGAAAAAACTTCTCTTTCTTGACTGGAATCTTCTCCTGCATGACCAATTCATCATATTTAAGTCCAGTAACCAATGGAACATCGTCATATTTCTTTTCATAACTTTCCAATGCATAACCATTTTTATCAAAATAGACGTATTTTCCATTATACAGAAGCATCCAGCCCTCTTTTTTTTCTTTTACCTCGACCGTGATCGTATCTGGCCGGTTGATCCTTACATGAATCGAATCTATAAATGGCAGAAGATCTGGTGACGCAATCTTACATTTTAAGAAATATGCAACCGAGTTATCAATATATCCATTCTCTACAACTGCCTTTTTAACTTCTGCTTCTGTATAATAACTTAATCCAGAAATTTTGATCTGTTTTGTTTTACACGTCCCTGCAATGATCACAACCGTAAGGATCAAAACTGCAACGATACCAAGCAGTATTTTCTTCCCCGATAGTTTATGTACTTTATTCTTGTTTTTATGCTCATCCATACGGATGACTTTTTTTTTTCTTCCATCACACTCACCCTTATCTTATGTGAATTTTCTTAGAAATTGATAATACGATTCCCATTTCGATCATGACAACGAGGATCGATGTACCTCCATAACTGATAAATGGAAGTGGAATTCCTGTCGGCGGGATCGTGTTTGTTACAACAGCAATATTGATAAATACCTGAATTGCGATATGTGTCATAAAACCGATCACAATCAGTGATCCAAATAAGTCTTCTGTATTCAGTGCGATCAAGAGCATCCGAAAGATCAGTGCCACAAACACAAGGATCAGACAAACTGCCCCGAACAATCCTAATTCTTCACAAATGATTGAGAAGATCATATCATTGTGTGATTCTGGAATAAATCCCATCTTCTGCATACTCTGCCAAGTCCTTTTCCAAAAATCCCACCGGAACCAATCGCATATAATGCCTGCATCGTCTGAAATCCTTTTTGTGACTTTCTGGATGCAGCCAAATCTGTACACGCTCGTTTCGATAACTATTTGCCGTCAACAGATACACGAACAAGAGTATTATTCCACCGCCTGCTGTTAACATAAGTTCTTTCATCTTCGGACTTACCACAAACAGCATGACACCGATCATCGAACACACGACAAGTGCTGTACTTAAGTTCTGTGTAACGATCAGAGCAATGATCGGGACCGTTGGAAGAACGATCACGATACTATCTTTGAATGTTCGGATCTTATGAGCATTTGCTGATAATCTGTTCGCGAGATAGATCACAACCAGGATCTTAGATACTTCTGATGGCTGAAACTGAAATCCTGCGATGCTGATCCAGCGGACTGCACCCTTCTTTGCTGCACCTATGATCAACACAAGAACTAACAGTACGATACTAGCCCAATAACAGCCATTTCCAAACTTCTCACTTTTTATGATGTGGTAATCTAGTTTACAGCATACAACCATTGCAACCGCACCTAACACTATCGCAACTGCCTGCCTTAACAGCCAGTGATAGGAATTTCCATATGTGACAGTACTCTTATATGAACTTGTACTATAGATCATAACCAGACCAAAACATATCAGAAATATTACCAGAAACAACATCGGATAATCAAAGTATCTTTTGCCGGCCATATATTTTTCTTTGATGCGATTTGCCACTTTTTAGTTCTCCTTTAATTTTCTGACACAATCTTTGAAGATATCTCCCTGACTTCATAATTCGGGAACATTCCCCAGCTTGCACATGCAGGTGATAATAAAACTGCTTCTCCATCTTGGGCTTTTCCTGCAATGTATGAAACTGCTTCTTCCATAGAATCAACAAACTTGATCTTATCAAATCCATGTGTTTTTGCACAATCAGCGATCTTTGGTGCTGTTACACCCATCAAGATCAGTTCTTTAACTTTTCCGTCAAATGCTTCGATCCACTCATCATATGTAGATTTCTTGTCATATCCACCACCGATCAGCCATGTTGGGCGGTTCATTGCTTTGATTCCTTTGATCGCTGCATCTGGATTCGTTCCTTTAGAATCGTTATAGTATGCAACACCTTTCACTGTATCCACATATTCAATACGATGTTCTACACCTTTAAACCTCTTGATTCCTTCTTTGATATATGAAACTGGAACTCCCATAGAATAAGTCACTGCGATCGCTGCTAAAATATTTCATAATTATGGTCTCCTAACAGATTCACATCATCTAATGTACATACGATCTGTTTCTTTCCATTTTCTTCGATGATAAATGCATCACCTTCCATGGAAACCCCTTCTTTTATTTTATGATGCAAACTGAAAAACAGAACTGTTCCATTCGCTCTGTCTGCCATAGCTCTTGTTGTATCATCTTCATAATTTAATACCATTACCTGGTCTTTTGTCTGGTTTTTTCCAATGGATTCTTTTGTCTGTGCATAAACTTCTACTGTACCATGACGATCCAAATGATCTGGTGTGATATTAAGAACTGCACATACATCCGGTTTAAAATCAACGATCGTTTCTAACTGGAAACTGCTGATCTCTGCAGTTGTTACACTGTCCTCTTTTGTATCAAGCGCAACACTTGTATAAGGAATTCCGATATTTCCGACAACAAAACTGCTTTCATAATATCCTTTCATGATCTCTCCAGTCAGCGCTGTTGTCGTTGTCTTTCCGTTGGTTCCTGTGATCGCTGCGATTCTTCCTTTGGATGCCTGATATGCTAATTCAATCTCACTCCATACTGGCTTTTCCTGATCACGAAACATCTGTGCGATCGGTGCATTTACTGAAATCCCAGGACTTAACACTAATAGATCGAACTTACTTACATCTTCTTTTGTGATATTTCCTAAGATTAATGGAATCTCTTTCTTTTCATATAATTTCTCATAAAGTGCCTCTTTCTCAAGGTCTTCCTTTCCATCATACAGACTGACATCTGCACCTGTTTTTAAAAGCAGATTGACAGAACCAATTCCACTTTTTCCTGCTCCTGCTACTAAAAATTTCTTGCTTGTATCTATCATTTCTTTCTCCTTACTAAATCGCTACCAGTCCGATCAGGCAACAAACTGCGTGGTGATCGCAAAGATTGCTACAACCTTTGTTTCTGGCCATCCTGACAATTCAAAATGATGATGGATCGGTGCCATTTTAAATAATCTTTTTCCTTTTGTCATTTTAAAATATAATACCTGTGCCATAACAGATAATACCTCGATCATATAGATCAATGCAACAATTGGGATAAATAAAGACAGGCGAAGCATCAAGCTGTTGCTGCCACAAATCCCCCAAGTGCAAGCGAACCTGTATCTCCCATAAACACTCTCGCCGGATATACATTAAATACTAAAAACCAAGAAGTGAGCCAACCGTCGCACAAGATACCGGCCAGATTCCAGCTGCCAGATCATTATGCCCCATTCCAATGGCTGCCACTGTAAAAAATGTTGCGATCAATACCGTAACACTTGATGCAAGTCCATCCAATCCATCCGTAAAATTAGCTCCATTCACAGTTCCTAACAAAATGATAAAAACCGCTGGGATAAAAAATACTCCAAGGTTTAAATATTTACCATGTGTAAAAGGAATCAGCATCGAAGTTCCTGTCTGCGTGTAATTTATCAAATAATACGCAAAGATTCCTGTGACTATGATCTGCCAAACATCTTCTGCCAGCCCGCAGTCCCAGGTTCCTTTTCATAACTACCTTGATGTAATCATCGATAAATCCGATAAATCCAAATCCCAGCGTCACAAACAGCACGATGATCATCGGATATCTTCTAACATAAAATAACGATGCGATTACGATTCCAAGTAATATGATCAGTCCTCCCATCGTCGGAGTCCCTGATTTCTTCAGATGTGATTCGGGTCCTTCTCCCCGGATAAACTGACCGAATTTTAATTTGTGTAAATACCTGATCATCATCGGGCTAAGAAGTACGCTGATAAAAAAGGCAATTAAAACTGGTTTTACAATACCATAATTCATGTCGCCACCTCATTTGTTCTTGTTTCGTCTACGGTTCTTTTTTATCTGGCGTATATTCTTTATAAATCCCCATGTATGGAAGTGCAGTTTGAAACACACTTCTCATCACAGGGGCTGCGATCGTTCCTCCATAGTAAGTTCCATGTGGTTCATCGATCAACACGATCCCAATGATCGCAGGATTGTCTGCTTTCGCAAATCCTAAAAAAGAAGAAATATATTTTCCATTTCCTCTTGGAAGTTTCTCACTGGTTGCCGTCTTTCCCCCAATGGAAAAACCATCCATCCGGCAGTTTCTTCCTGATCCATCGGAAACAACTGCTTCTAACAATTCTTTCATCGTCTCCGATGTCTGTTTTTTTATGACACCTTCTTTCACTGAATAAAAAGCTTTTAATCTTGTTCCATCCTGCTTCTGAACATATCTTCCAAAATGCGGTGTGATCAGCTTCCCGCCGTTGATCACCGCACTGACTGCTCTTAACAGCTGTAACGGTGTGATCTGTATGGACTGTCCAAAAGACATCGTTGCAAGTTCTACTGCACCGACATTCTTCTTTTGATGCATGATCGAAGATGCTTCTCCAGGAAGGTCAATCCCTGTTTTCTCAAACAGCCCAAGCTGGCGGAATGTCTGATACATTCCATCCACACCAACTCTGGCACCGACATCCATAAATACTGGATTACAGGAATTCATAACACCTTCTTTAAATGTCTCACTTCCATGTCCTCCGACTTTGTGACACCGGATCTTGCGATCCTCCACAATCCGAAATCCTGGACAATTAAATGATCATTCACGCTGACTTTCGATGATTCCAGTCCTGCAGTCGCCGTTACGATCTTAAAGACCGATCCCGGTTCATAAGTATCATTTAAACAGGAATTCCGCCACTTCTTATTGAGATATTCCTGTTGTTTCTTACTATTTGCCTTTCTTTTCTTTGCTGACAAAGAAAAAGGATCATTCAGATCATATTCTGGAACATTGACCATTGCATAGATTTCTCCATTCTGTGGATTCATCAAGATCATGGATACCTGTTTTGCCTTCTTCTCTTTCTTCACCTTCTTACATGCCTGCACGGCATAATTTTGCAGATTCACATCAAGCGAAATATAAAGATCCCCTCCGGCAACTGGTTCTTCCCTCTCTTCATATGCTCCATCGATTTCTATGCCGCTTCCATCTGTCAGTGTCCGGATCCTTCCAGACTTTCCTTTGAGATATCGATCATAAAAAACCTCCAGTCCAATGATTCCCTGGTTATCTCCTCCTGTAAATCCAAGAACTTTCGATGCCAGGTTATTATATGGATATACTCTTTTGTAGTCTTCATCCACCTTGACCCCGTCAAGTTTAAACTTACGGATACGGTCTGCGATGTCTTTTTCTACATTACTTTTAATTTTTTCCCTTACTGAATTTTTATATACTTTTTTTCGGATCAAAGATTCTTTGATCTTAAGATTCTCAGATAAGACCTTTATTACTTTTTCCCTGTCGGTCACCTGAGAATATATCACAGAAATCGAATAGACTGCTTTGTTCGAAGCGATCTTTACGCCATTTCTGTCGTAAATACTGCCTCTTGGCGCTTTAATCTCCCGGTCTCTTTGATGCAGGTTTCTGGCTAAACTTAAATATTTATCCGCCTGAGCGATCATCACATAAGAAAGTTTTATCGTCACAACCAAAAACCCTGTGAAAAATGCAGCCGTGACAAGCAACAGTTTTTTCTTTGCTTTCGTCCTCATTTTTATCTCCATGATCCCTGTCTTAATATAAAGATTATGAAAATAAAATGATGATATTACTTTTTGCTGCTTTTCGCAACATTTAATTCCTTGAGTGATCCTTCTAATACCTTCTTTGCGATTTCAACTGCAAGTCCTGTATTCGTCTGAGAATCCCTCTGAATCTCATCGATCACAACATAAACTAGCACCTGTGGATTCTCCACTGGAGCAAATCCACAAAAAGATACGATATAAGTTCCTGCACTTCTTGGAATCTTCTGTGCAGTACCAGTCTTACCACCAGCTGTATAATCTTTCATCTTTGCCTTTGTTCCAGTTCCTGAATCAACAGTTTCTTTCATGTATTTTCTTAATTTATCCGATGTCTCTTTTGAGATCGTCTGTTTCACTAACGTCGGCTCTATATTGCTGACAACTTCTCCATTACTGCTTCGAAGTTGTTTGACCACATGCGGTTTGTAATAATTTCCTCCATTGATCAGAGAACAAAATGCACTTCCCATCTGGATCATAGAGCAGTTAAATGACTGTCCAAAAGAACTTGTGGCAAGATCTGCGGCTGTCATATCTTTTGCATCATGAAGAAGCGATGCTGTCTGTGCTTCTCCAGGAAGATCAATCCCTGTCTTATTCCCAAAATTGAAATTCTTCTGATATCTTGCGAATACATTCTTGCCTTCTTTGGCTGCAATCTGCATCAATGCATCATTGCACGATAATGAAATACTCTGAGACAACGTGATCAATCCATGTCCGCTTCTATGAGAACAGTGGATAGTATGCGGTCCAACCTTCTGGTATCCATCACAATAATAAGTTTCATTGCCCTTTAAGATTCCTTCTTCAAGACCAGCTGCTACCGTAAATGGCTTATATGTTGAACCTGGTTCAAAAGCATTTGATACAATTGGATTCTTCCAGATTTCATTAAATGCTTTTGTCTTTTCTTTCTCACTCATCTTATTAACTTGACTTTGTGAGTATTTCTTTAAGAGATTCTTATCATCTCTTGGGCTTTCCAGATTATAGGAAGTAGAATTTGCCATTGCATAGATCTCTCCATTATTGGGATTCATCACAAGAATGCTGCTTCCCTTACTTCCATATTTCTTTTCAAACTTAGAAAGCTGATCTTCTGCCAGTTTCTGAATATTGGAGTCAATCGTTGTGACAACTGTTTTCCCATTCTCTGGCTCCACAATGGAGCTATCCTGTTCTAATTCTTCGTTTAAATATTTATATTTTCTTCCATCGACGCCTGATAAAGTACTGTTATAATACTGCTCTATCCCTCCAGTTCCGATCGTACCGTCTGATATAAAGCCAATGACCTGGCTTGCCAGTGACTGATTCGGATAACGACGTTTGTATTTTTCATTAAATACGATCCCTGAGACATTCTCTGCTTTGTCTGAAGCGATAAAATCTTTCAGATCTGCGATCTGACTATAAGAAAGTTCTTCTCGATATACAGAATAGTAAGAATCTTTATGTCTTTTTATAAATTTTAACAGCTTATCTTCATCTAACTTCATATATTTATGAAGTGCATCAATGGTTGATTTCTGTACCTCTTCGGATCTTAAAATATTCTTTGGTTCTAAAACCAATGTATACATCTTCTGGCTGGTTGCTAATGTATTTCCATCACGATCTAAGATATCTCCCCTTTTATACGGAAGCGTTTCACTAGAATAATTCTGCTGTGATAATACCTGTCTTTTGTAAATTCCGTTCTTAAATATACTAAAATAGATCAATCTTCCAATCAGTAGAACAAAAAGAAGTGCTATGATTCCGCACGCGATCATCGTACGTCGTTTCATAGCATCATTTAATCGTTTGATAGGTTTTCTTCTTTTCTTCAAGTTTGCCACCTCTTAGTCTGCTTTTGGTATCTTCCCGTACTGGCGTATGTATTCTGCATCCTGGCTCTCATAACGAAGAGTATGTTTGGAATCTGGTTTCACCATTCCATATTTCTTTGCCGCAGTTTCTACAGTATCAAAACGAATACTCTGTTCAATCTCAAGATTCAGATCTTCATTCTCTACCTGCAGCGTGTTCAACTGTGTCTTTGCATCCGTAAGAGCCGCTTTTTGATTCAAAACTTCGTACGCTCTGACAGATAAAAGAAACTTGCAACTGCGATCACACAAAGTCCCGCAACTAATACCTTGATAAAGGCCAGATCGATCGACATCGCTCTCTTCTGATTCTGTCTTGTTGACTCCTTTACCTGATGTTCTCTTCTTGGTCTTGCCTTTCTTGTCTTCCTTGGCTGTCTGCGCACTGGCTCTGCAGCAAGATCTTCTATCTTCCTTGCTGTGTTGCCATAGATCATGTTATATCGTTCTTGTCTCGTCTTGTCCATTGATACTCTCCCTTATTCTGCCCTTTCAAATACTCGAAGCTTGGAACTTTTTGCTCTCTTATTGTACTCTAGTTCTTCTTCCCCTGGAATGATCGGTTTTCTTGTTAACTGTTTTCCTTTCGATACGTTGCCACATACACATACTGGGAAGTTTGGCGGGCATGTACAAGGATTCTCATTCTTCTTAAAAGCTCGTTTGACGATACGGTCTTCTAAAGAATGGAAGGTAATGATACATAATCTTCCACCTGGATTTAAAAGATCGATCATCGCATCAATGCTGTCTTTCAATACATCTAATTCTCTGTTACATTCGATACGGATCGCCTGAAATGTCTTCTTCGCCGGATGTCCTCCAACGGCTCTGACTTTCATCGGAATCGCACTTTTGATGACTTCTATTAACTGTCCGGTCTCTCGATCGGACTTTCTTTTCTCTTATTCACGATATGTTTTGCAATGTTCTTTGCAAATTTCTCTTCGCCGTAGTCTCTGATTATATGGAATAGTTCCATCTCGGAATATTCATTGACAATATCTCTTGCAGTCAGTGACTGTCTCTGATCCATTCTCATATCAAGCGGAACATCTTCTCTGTAAGTAAATCCACGTTCCTTCTCATCTAACTGAAAGGATGATACCCCAAGATCTAACAAGATTCCATCAACATGTTCGATTCCAAGATCATGTAACACTTTCGGCATGTTTACATAATTATCACGCACGATCGTTACTTTGTCCTTAAACGGTTCTAACCGCTTCGTGCTTGCAGCAATCGCATCCGCATCCTGGTCGATCCCGATGTATCTTCCTTTCTCTGATAGTTTCTGGCATACATGATATGCATGTCCGCCTCCGCCCAGAGTCCCATCCACATAGATTCCGTCTGGTTTAATATGTAGTTCTTCGATCGTTTCGTCTAATAAAACGGAAATGTGTTTAAATTCCATAATCCACCTAACTTATATGCTTAATCCTAATTCCTGCATGCTGGCTGCAATATCATCCATATCCTCATAAGAATTGTTCTCAATCCACTTCTCCTTACTCCAGATCTCGATGCGGTCAGCCATTCCTGTTAATACAACTTCTTTCTTCATCTGAGCAAATTCCCGAAGTGTCGCTGGGACTAAGGTTCTTCCCTGCTTGTCCATCTCACATGGAGCTGCCCCTGCCATGAAAAATCTCGAAAACTTTCTGGCATCTTTATTAATAAGTGGCAAAGTTTTTAGCTTCCCTTGAAAACTTTCCCATTCGTTTTGTGTGAACACAAACAGGCATCCATCCAATCCCTTTGTCATCACAAATTCCTGACCTAATTCTTCCCGGAATCGTGAAGGAATGATCAGCCTGCCTTTTGCATCAATCGTGTGATTAAATTCCCCCATAAACATGGACATCACCACTTTCCACCACTTCTTACCACTTATAAATTTCATTTTATACGATAGACTTATAAATTGCAAGGAATAATCCACAATCAAATCTTAGTTTTTTCTTAGAAATCCTTGTTTTTTTGCACAAAAAAAAAAGAAGGGATTCCCTAAAAGTGGTTTTATTTCCCTTCTTTTTGTGTCTTATTTCGTTATTTTCTTCCTTTTATATATGATAAATGCCGTTCCAAATACTGCAAGGATCAGTGCTAAAATCTGGGATACCCTGATCCCTGTAGATCCGATCATCAGGGAATCGGTCCTTAATCCTTCAATCAAAAATCTTCCGATTCCATAACCAATACAATAAATGGCAATCAATTCTCCATCAAATTTCTTTCTCTTCGTAAAAAAGAAAATGATCAACAGTAGTAAAACAAGATTCCACATAGATTCATATAAGAATGTCGGATGTACCTGAATAAAGGTTGCTGCTTCATTTCCAGATACAACATAAGTTGCCTTATCATACAATCCATTGGATACGATCTCATCAATCCTTCCGTGTTCAATAAAGAAATTTGTCGGAATCTGCATTGCAAATAAACTGTTGGTATATGATCCAAACGCTTCTCTGTTAAAGAAATTGCCCCATCGTCCAAGAATCTGACCGACAAGCAGCCCTTTTACCGCCACATCTCCAAACTGAAGCATAGATAAATGTTTCTTCTTGCAGAAGATATATAATGTGATTGCACCTGCGATCACACCTCCATAAATTGCAAGTCCTCCATTTCTGATCTGTATGATCTCTGACAAATGATTCTTATAATAATCCCATGAAAAGATCACATAATAGAGTCTTGCTCCTACGATCGCCGAATGATCATCGTGATCAGATAGTCAAAGACTAATTCCGGATCAAATTTATTTTCATGTTTTGCTGCGTAATAAGAAACGATCAATCCAAGCAAGAATCCTGTTGCAATGATCATTCCATAATATTTGATCTCAAACCCTCCAATATTGATTCCATCACCGACATTTTTCAGTACGATCCCTAAATGTGGGAATCTGATTTGATGTTCCATCACTTTTCTTCCTTTCTAAAGCCTCGTTTTGTCTCTTCTTTGTTTTGTTACTCAAATCAAAGATATCTTATCCCATTTCTCTTTTCTTTTCAAGTCGCTTATGGTAAACTATCTACAGTATGACCTTGGATATTTTTTCAAGGTCTGTTTTAAGAAATACCCATGAGAAAGGAAATTAATAGATTATGAAATTAGGAATCGTTGGATTACCAAACGTCGGAAAGAGTACATTATTTAACTCTTTAACAAAAGCCGGTGCTGAATCCGCTAACTATCCATTCTGTACGATCGACCCTAATGTGGGAATCGTAACAGTTCCAGATGCTCGTGTTGATTATCTGGCTGAGAAATACCATTCAAAGAAAGTGATCCCTGCAGCGATCGAATTCGTTGATATCGCAGGTCTTGTAAAAGGAGCTTCCAAAGGGGAAGGTCTTGGAAACCAGTTCCTTGCAAATATCCGTGAAGTCGATGCGATCGTTCACGTTGTTCGTTGTTTTGATGATGGAAATATCGTTCACGTTGATGGTTCTGTAAACCCACTTCGTGATATCGAAACGATCAACTTCGAGCTGATCTTCTCTGATATCGAAGTGTTAGACCGTCGTATCGCAAAATCAACAAAAGGATCAAGAAATGACAAATCTCTTGCTCACGAAGTTGAATTCTTATCTAAGGTAAAAGCTCATCTGGAAGATGGAAAGCTTGCTAAGACATTTGAAGTCGATGATGAAGAAGATCAGGAAATCTTAAATTCCTGCAACCTGTTAACGATCAAACCAGTGATCTTTGCTGCGAACGTTAACGAAGATGAACTTGCTGGAGAAGATAACGATTATGTAAAAGCTGTCCGTGAGTATGCTGCAGACGTTGATGCGAAAGTATTCGTCGTATGTGCTCAGATCGAACAGGAAATCTCTGAATTAGATGATGATGAGAAGAAAGAATTCTTAGAGGATCTTGGATTAGAAGAATCTGGTCTTGAAAAACTGATCTCTGCCAGCTACTCTCTTCTTGGACTGATCAGTTTCTTAACTTCCGGAGAAGACGAGACACGTGCATGGACGATCAAAGAAGGTACAAAGGCTCCTCAGGCTGCTGGTAAGATCCATACAGACTTTGAGCGTGGATTTATCTGTGCTGAGGTTGTTTCTTTTGAAGATCTTAAGGAGTATGGTACAATGCAGGCTTGTAAGGAGAAAGGCTTGTACGTCAGGAAGGGAAAGAATATGTTGTTAAAGATGGAGATATTATTGTGTTCCGCTTTAATGTTTAATTTATAGTTTCTTTACCATAGACTTTGAGTATATAAGATATCATAACAATCAAATAGTTCCCGTCCACAACACGCGTTTTATTCATCATTTTTGACCGATCGCTGATTCGCCGACATTCCTTGTATAACTCGCTTATGGAAGTCCAAAATGACTTCCATATCGCTCAGACAATACACCATGTCGGCTGCGAATCGGTCAAAAATAATGATAAAACGCTAATCGTTGTGGACGGGAACTATTTGATTGTTATGATATCTTACATACTTGAAGTTTATTGGAAAGAACTATTGAATAATAAAATGTGTTGGTTATATCACAACTGTTTCCCTAAAACTAATACTGTCCTCTTTAATGTATTATTTTATGAATCACATTTTTTACTATTTTAAATATAGCTGTATATAGTACCACTCCAATAACTACTGTGATAAGTTGTATAATTAGATCTGGTATTAACATTTCTTTCCCCTCTATTTAGCTTCTTCTGCTTCCCAGATAATGATGTTTCCTTCATCTTTACCGGAGTGTTCTTTTTTTAGTTCCCTGACTTGTTGCTTTGTTACTTTTCCTTTGGCTTTGTCTTTGATCGTTACACCTTGGTATTTATTTGTTGTAACTGTGTCTTCTTTCTGCTTGGCAAAGTTGGTTTTGTTTTGTCCATAAGTTGTGCCTACGCTGTATAGTGCAGCTGTTAGGCATACCCCTGCAAGTAGTATTGATAATTTTTTCATATCTTATTCTCCTTAATGTTTTATACTATAGTATCTCATATTTTTCATGGAATATCAAATCCCTAATATCTAATAGTTTTTCGACTTATTACCGCACACACAATGGATACAGCAAGCATTGGTATAATACTATCTTGGCTTAAAATCTGAATAAAATTTCCAATGAAGCAAACAATCATAAATATACTGATTATTTTCGCTGTTTTAGCACCATAGTCTTTTGGATGTCTATGTGCTATAGCCCAGCTGATGACTGCTAGTATTATACATGGGATCATTGTGTAATGGATGCCGTTATATGACAATATATATCCACTATTTCCTGACCAACTGTTGAGACTCAAACTATCCAAAATCATATCTCCAATTGACACCGTCTTCTCATAAAATGGGATACTTAGAAATCCATTGATCATAACCAGTACCAATGCCTCTGTTCCAAATCCTAATTGCTTTTTCAAAAGAATTTTTTGCAACAGGTTCTCTAGGATATACCCGATCAGAAATCCTAATGTATTAAAAATGATATCATCAATATCACCAATTCTTCCTGCAAATACAACTTGTACAAACTCGATCATCAAAGATATCAATGCCCCTGCAATTATTGCTTTTCCATAGTTCCATTTTATTTTCTTTATAAATATGGGAACAAAAAGTCCCATTGGCAGAAACATTAATGTATTTAACAGCATCAATTTCCAGCTTTCATTCACAAATGGTACAATATTCCAGGCTGTAAATCCTCCATATGACCATGATGTGATATCTAATACTCTCGTGACCATGCCAACGGTTGCTATGTAAACCAAAAATATGTATTTTATGATCCATCCTGGCTGACATATAATCTTTTTATTATATCGTAAATAGTAAATTGTGCTTATGACTGCAAATGCAATCGTTGCCATAACAATAGCTTGAGCTAGATAACTACTCCCAAGCAGAATCTTCTCCATCATGTTCTTTTCTCCTTTAATCCAATCATTCCTGCACATAACAAAAATACTATTATCATATAAGACACAAAATCAGAAGAATATATTTGAATTATTTTTATGTGTTTAGGAAACAAGAACCGCAAAAATACATTTGCAAATATACTCCCACTTGTACATAGGGCTACTGTTTTATATACCAATGTTTTCACTTTTCTTGTATTCACAGCCAGTACTTTATATACAACGATGAATTCTAGTAGCAAATTTAAACTCATGAATATCAATGCTTTTTCAGTTGTCATTGGTAATAAATTATTTGATTTCCATTTCATCTGCGGTATCACATAACGATAACCTGTCTCCCTGCGTATTCTTTTTAGCAAATTACTTATTTGACGATACTCTTTCTCATTCTTATAACAAAAATAACCTGAACATTTTACTGACATTAATATTTTTTCATTCTCTTGTTTCATTGTTTTCATTTTACTTACTGTTGGCATAATCAATGTTTCATCAAGATTTAATTCCGATGACAACCTAGTATTCTTATGTAAAAACCCAACAATTTTAAACGTACAATTTTCAGTTCCCAAATATCCTGCCTTAATTTTCTGATTCAAATGAAAAAACTTTTGATAATCATATCCTGCAATTAATGGAATCTCTTGATTCAAAGGTCTTTGATACTCTTTTAAAGTAAAGCAACGACCTTTTTCAATATGTTGTTCTATCTTCTTTTCACTTATCATTTTCTCTGGCATCTGAAGTACAGTTAAATTTGTAAGATATCCATCTTCCGTTTTGTCATTATATGATCCAGATGCAAGTTTTTCATTCCCACGAAAATATTCATGATAAGATAGAATCTGTCTGGAATATTCTCTGTATAACTCTGCTTTTTCTAATTCTTTATATACGTTTTTTAAAATACTGAGAGAGTTTTTCTGATGAAGGAATTCCATATAGCTAGAATTTCTATTATCATATTCATCTGATAACTTCCATACTCCAGGGTATTCTATCTCCACTTGTTCATTATGACGATCAATCTTATTTTGATACGAATATATAATAATTCCCAGTAAACACCCAATGCTTAATATATAAAATACCATAAAACGAACTACATATTTCCTCATTTATCATTTCTCCAAACAAATCGCTATTCCTATTTTTATTTTCTTTTTATAACGATTTTCAACGAATACTTTATATTTTCCATCTTTTTTCACATAAAAGTCATGTATAATATCGACCGCATGCATCACATATCGTTCTTTTCCTGTCCCATCTATAACTCCTGCTACAAAATCCTTGTCGTCTCTTTGTATTTCTTGAGATGAAAAAACGGTCAGTTTAATTTTCTCGCCTTTTTTTAATTCCAGCTCTTTTGTTTCTAGCCTTGTTTTTGCGTTTAATGGCTGAACTACATCTAGTTCTTCTCCTTTTTTGATATTTTGTTTTAGTTTTGTAACTGCTAAGTTTGTCCCGATCCTTTTTGCGGTATATTCTTTCAAATCCATTGTATATTCTGTCTCTTCTTCTGGAAGATCCTCTTCTATTTCCGTTGCCCAGACTGTTTCTACATAAATTTTATGATAGCCGATCGTGCTTAGAATAATTATCGCAACGACCACAAAAGATAATCCTATACAAAGGAATGTTCCTGCCATTACATTCCTTGTATTTTTGTTTTCAATTGATTTAATTCTTAAAATTCGTGTCTTTAATTGACTTTTGTCTTCTCCTAATGCTGCGCACAGATATGCTCCTTTTGCAAATGGTGATATTCCGATTTCACAGATTGTTGTAAAATATCTTTTTTTGCTTTTCATAATTGTGATTGATTCTAAATCGCAGTATGTTTCATTCCAGCTGTCTACATCCATATCTAATTGTTTTACTAATGGATTCCACCAATGAATGACCCTTACAAGTCCGCATAACTGTTTCCACAAAATATCTTTATGCTTACAGTGAATCAACTCATGGATGCATATAATCTTTAATTCTTCTTTGTTATATTCTCTTTCTGGAAGCAAAATCATCGGTTTTAGAAATCCGCAAATAATCGGTACCGCCAATCCATATACGGTTTTGATTTCGACATTTCTACAAACACCTACTTCTTCTTTCCATTGATTCTTGCAATCTAAAATAGATCTGCTGCATACACATGCCCTCTTTCGTAATTGATTCATTTGTGCCTGAATACGTATTGTTTTCAGTATAGCTTTTAAAAATCCAATCGTCCAAATGATTCCTACAACAAAAAATACCCATCCTACCAATGGAGACAGTGCAAACATCGTATAATCTTCTTCATATACATAATAAATGAAATAGATCAATACAATTACAATTGGCATCAGAAATGATAAAACTGCTCCTCTTAAAACAGTAATGCACATACTGATCAGTCCTTTTTTCTCTAGTCGCTGCCTTATCTTGCGAAAGCACATATACGAAATACTTCCCACCAAACCATTCAGCAGTATCATACTGATGACATAAATATATATTTTTTTAATCATCCAAATCATTGATCAAATCCTTTAATTCTTCTTTTTCTTCTTTTGATATTGTGTGTGTTAACGTCTGAACCAATTCCTTCACCGACCCATCATGCCAAAAATCCTTCATCAATTCCATCTGTTCTTCACGATACATTTCTTCTGTGATCTTTGCTGTGACATAGCTGTAATTGCCTTTCACTTGTGTATCTACAAATCCTTTTTTCTTTAATTTTGTGATATATGTCTTTACTGTGCTTCTTGTATATTTCCTGTCATATATTTGATCTAGATAATCAATAATTTCATATACCGTAATCCCATCCCCAAGTTTCCAAATACTTTTCATAATAAGTATTTCTACTTCTGATAATTCTATTAATTTCATTGTTCTTCCTTTCATTTAGACTGGTTATTATTGTAATCATTATATAGATCAAACCTATCTTTGTCAAGATTAATTATAACTATAGCCAATTTGTATACAAAAACTATCTTTGATTTTTCACTTTTGTCTTTTTCTCAGCCTTCGCATATCCATTTTTATTGACTCATACATATTCAACACGCTAAAAAAGCCAAATAAAATCCGACCCAAGGAAGTCTGGTCAGATTTTCTAGCTTTGTTATGTTTGTTTTGTTTTATGTTAGTTAGTCTTAAACTAACTGTTATTATAATATCCTATCTTGGATGTTTTGTCTACCTTTATTTTTGAGAAACTTTCTCAATACCAAGGATCTTTTCTGCCTTTGCTACAGCTTCTTCGCTTGGCGGATTTACGCCTTCTAATGGGTATTTTATTCCTAATTTTTCCCATTTAAAGAGTCCAAGTGTATGGTATGGCAAGATTTCCACTCTCTTAACTGTTTTTAGTCCATCGATGAAATGTTTTAAGTCTGCTAGTCCTTTTTCATCGTCTGTTAAATCTGGCACTAGCACGTGACGGATCCACAGATCTATCCGAGGTCTGAGATTTCCTGTGCCATTGCTAAAATATTACTGTTTGGACAGCCTGTCAATTTCTTATGTTTTTCCTCGTCCATTTCTTTTAAGTCTAGAATGACAAGGTCAGTGTATTTCATTAATTCTAACCATTTGCTGTGAAATGGTTCTTCTTTTGTATATGGATTAGCAGAGGTATCAAGTGCAGTATGGATTCCTTCTTGTTTTGCCAATTTAAAAAATTCGATCAAGAACTCGATCTGTAGAAGGGGTTCTCCACCGCTGACTGTAATTCCTCCATCACTTCCCCAGTACATGCGGTAACGCAAAGCCCTCTTTAAGAGGCTTCTGCCTGCCAGTCTTCACCGCAGTTTTCCTGCCAAGTCTCCGGATTGTGACAATATTTGCATCTCATCCGGCAGCCTTGCATGAAAGCGATAAACCGCACACCGGGACCATCCACGAGACCAAAAGTCTCGATGGAATGGATTTTTCCGGTTATTTTTTCATTCATAGTTCTATTCCACTAATTTAAATTACATTGTTGCATGGCATGTTCTGGAAATAACGTCCATCTGCTGTTCTCTTGTTAAGTCGATGAACTTAACTGCATATCCAGATACACGGATCGTAAAGTTTGCATATTCTTCTTTTTCAGGATGTTCCATCGCATCGATCAGTTTTTCTTTACCAAATACGTTTACATTTAAGTGGTGAGCTCCCTGATCAAAGTATCCATCCATAACATTTACAAGGTTATTGATTCTTTCACCCTCTTCATGTCCTAATGCATCTGGGTTGATCGTCTGTGTATTAGAAATACCATCTAATGCCCATTCATATGGAAGTTTAGCTACAGAGTTTAAGGATGCTAATAATCCATTCTGTTCTGCTCCATAACTTGGGTTTGCTCCTGGTGCTAAAGGTTCTCCTGCTTTTCTACCATCTGGCATTGTTCCTGTTGCTTTTCCGTATACAACGTTAGATGTGATCGTAAGGATAGATGTTGTAGGCTCAGAGTTTCGATATGTGTGATGTTTTTTGATCTTAGCTAAGAATGTTCTTAACAGCCATACTGCGATATCATCAGCTCTGTCATCATCGTTTCCGTATTTAGGGAAGTCTCCTTCGATTTCATAGTCTACAACTAATCCATCTTCATCACGGATTGCTTTTACTTTTGCATATTTGATCGCACTTAAAGAGTCAACTGCATGAGAGAATCCTGCGATTCCTGTTGCAAATGTTCTTTCAAGTTCTGTATCCATTAATGCTAATTCCGCTGCTTCATAGTAATATTTGTCATGCATATACTGGATCAAGTTTAATGTGTTCACATAAAGATCTACTAACCAGTCCATCATAACATCATATTTCTCCATAACTTCGTCATAGTCTAAATATTCAGACATGATTGGTTTGTAAGAAGGTCCTACCTGCTGTTTTGATTTGCAGTCCACACCACCGTTGATCGCATATAATAAGCATTTTGCAAGGTTTGCTCTTGCACCAAAGAACTGCATTTCCTTACCAGTCTTAGTTGCAGATACACAGCAACAGATTGCATAATCATCTCCCCATACTGGTTTCATAACATCATCATTTTCGTACTGGATAGAACTTGTACGGATAGAGATATCAGCTGCATATTTCTTGAAGTTTTCTGGAAGATCAGAAGAATATAATACAGTGATGTTTGGTTCTGGAGATGGTCCCATGTTCTCTAATGTATGTAAGAAACGGAAGTCTGTCTTTGTAACCATGGAACGTCCATCTACACCGATACCAGCAAGGTCAAGCGTTGCCCATACTGGGTCTCCTGAGAATAACTGGTTGTAAGAAGGAATTCTTGCGAATTTTACCATTCTGAATTTCATTGTTAAATGATCGATCATTTCCTGAGCTTCTTCTTCTGTGATGATTCCTTTGTCAAGGTCACGCTGGATATAGATATCAAGGAATGTAGCGACACGTCCGATACTCATGGCAGCTCCATTCTGAGTTTTGATCGCTGCTAAGTATCCAAAGTACATCCACTGGATTGCTTCTTTTGCAGTTTTTGCTGGTCTTGAAATGTCAAATCCATAGATCTTAGCCATTTCTTTCATACCTTTTAATGCTTTTTTCTGTTCTGCAATCTCTTCACGAAGACGGATCACATCATCTGTCATAACACCGCATCCACAGTTTGCAAAATCATTTTCTTTTTCTTCTAATAAGTAGTCGATTCCGTATAAAGCAACACGACGGTAGTCACCTACAATACGACCACGTCCATAAGTATCTGGAAGACCCGTGATGATCTTGTTATGTCTTGCTTTTTTCATTTCTGGTGTGTAAGCATCGAAAACAGCTGTGTTATGAGTCTTTGAATATTTTGTAAAGATTTCATGTAATCTTTCGCTTGGTTCATAACCATAGTTACGACAAGATTCTTCTGCCATTTTGATACCACCATATGGCATAAATGCACGTTTTAATGGTTTGTCTGTCTGAAGACCAACGATCTGCTCCAAATCTTTTGTTTCTTCACTGATATAACCAGGTCCATGAGAAGTTAAAGAAGATACGATATCTGTATCCATGTCAAGAACTCCACCTTTTTTTTCGTTCTTCTTTCTGAAGTCCCTGTAAGATACCCCATAGCTTATCTGTTGCTTCTGTAGATCCTGCAAGGAAGCTTTCGTCTCCATCATAAGGTGTGTAGTTTTCCTGGATGAAATCTCTTGTATTGATTTCTTCCTTCCAGATTCTACCTTTAAATCCTTCCCATTCTTCAAACTGTTTCATTTTGAAAACTCCTCCATTTCTTTTGGATTAAAATTATTATAAAAACTCCTTTGGTTAGTTCTATCTAACTCAATTACATTATAGCAAAAATAAAATTGAATACAATATACTTAACCGATAAACTTTCTCGTTAAATAAATAATAACTCCTGTTTTTCATATTTTTTTGCATACAAAAACAGTATATGGTCCAAAAAATTATACTTCAGACCATATACTGTTTTCATGTTCAATGACTATATAAAGAAACTTTTTAGTGATGGAATAATCTGATTCCTGTAAATGCCATTGCCATGTTGTACTTATTACAGCAGTCAATGACAGCGTCATCTCTTACAGATCCACCTGGCTGTGCGATGTATTTACACCACTCTTATGTGCTCTCTCAATGTTATCAAAGAATGGGAAGAATGCATCAGATCCCAATGTAACATCTGTTAACTTATCTAACCATTCTCTCTTTTCTTTCTTTTGTTAAAGACTTCTGGCTTCTCAGTGAAGATGTTTTCCCATGCTTCCGTCTGCTAAACATCCATGTATTCATCTCCAATGTAAAGATCGATCGCATTATCTCTGTCTGCACGGCGGATTTTTTCTTTAAATGGCAGGTTCATAACTTTTGGACACTGTCTTAACCACCAGTTGTCTGCCTTCTGTCCTGCAAGTCTTGTACAATGCACACGTGACTGCTGCCCTGCTCCGATTCCGATCGCCTGTCCGTCTTTTACGAAACATACAGAGTTAGACTGTGTGTATTTTAATACGATCAAAGAAATCTTCATATCGATCAATGCTTCTTCTGGAATCTCTTTGTTCTCAGTCACGATATTAGATAATAATTCATCATCGATCGGAAGTTCCTGTCTTCCCTGTTCAAATGTAACACCAAATACCTGTTTATGCTCTAATGGTGCTGGTGTATAGTTCTCATCGATCTTGATGATGTTATAGTTTCCGTTTTTCTTTGCTTTTAAGATTTCCAGTGCTTCATCTGTGTATCCTGGTGCGATCACTCCGTCAGATACTTCTCTCTTGATCAGACGTGCTGTATCTGCATCACATACATCAGATAAAGAAATAAAAGTCACCGAATGAAGACATACGGTCTGCACCTCTTGCTCTGGCATATGCACATGCTAATGGAGATAAATCTCCCATATCATCTACCCAGTAGATCTTCTTTAAGGTATCAGACATTGGACGTCCTACAGATGCTCCCGCAGGTGATACGTGTTTGAAAGAAGTTGCAGCAGGAAGTCCTGTTGCTTTCTTTAATTCTCTTACCAGCTGCCATCCATTAAATGCATCCAAAAAGTTGATGTACCCTGGTCTTCCGTTTAATACTTCAATTGGAAGTTCACTTCCATCTGCCATGTAGATTCTTGATGGTTTCTGGTTTGGATTACATCCGTACTTTAATTCTAATTCCTTCATTTTTCTTCTCCTTTGATCTGCTGATCGACTGATTATTTGTTCTTATTTACGATTCTTGTCTCATATTCTCCTGTTGCAATATCAATATAACGTACAAACAGAGATACTTTGTTGTCATCGTTTAAGCTGTTCCAAAGTGTATTTGTGAAGTCATCGATATCTTCTTCGATCGCTACTAATTTAGGTTCTCCTTCAAAACTTGGAAGTGGATTCCCATTATGCATATATGTGTGGATAAAACGTCCTTCTCCTGCGATTGGATTTTCATATGTATATGTAAATCGATTGCAACTTTCTGGATTTCCATTGTTGCTCTTTAAAATAGACATTGCATAGTGAAATGTCCCATCTTTAATCTTCATCAGACCAGAAATTCTTGGTGTATAGTTTGGTCCGTCTGGTTCAAACTCACGACTTCTTAAAGATTCTTCAAAGGTAAGTCCCTTTTCTCTTCCTTCATATACTGTGTCTGTCTGATCCCCGTTCGTAACGATCGTCTCGTCTCCAAGAACACGAACTGGTGCATAAATGATCAGGCTTGGATCTTCTAGTTTAGCAGGATCAAATGCCTGTGTGCGGATTCCTTCCCCTTCTTCTACAAAGACACGATTACGGCTATTCTCACTGCGTCCCATGATAAAATATGCAGTGACCGCTTTCTTCCCATCTTTGGATCTTCCGATGACGATTCCTCGTCCTGGGTAAGCATTTTCCTTTAATTCCTGAGCAAGAGCTAACTTCTTCATTGGTCTTAAATCTCCTTCTTTTGAAAATCTTGTTTTTTTATTTCTTCTATTGTATATAAAAAATGGATTGAATACAAGAAAAAACTAACAATTATAAAATAAAAGGGCAGGTTTCCTATATATTTTTGCAACACTGTCCTTTATTTCTATCATTTTTTACATAGTTATGCTTTTTTATTTTACAATCCTTCTTATAGCAAGCAACTCCATAAGGTAGAAATTCCGCATAATTTATTATTTTAACATACAAAAAAGAATGGAACATCAATCCCTGACATTCCATCCTTTTTTCTTATTTTATATTCAAAAATTACATTCTCTTGATTCGTTCAATAGCTTCGACTGTATTCTCATAGTTACCGAACGCTGTAAGTCGGAAGTATCCTTCTCCGCTTGGTCCGAATCCTGATCCTGGTGTTCCAACGACGTTGGCATCTTCTAACAGATGATCGAAGAATTCCCAAGATGTCATGTTATCTGGTGTCTTTAACCAGATGTATGGCGCATTGACACCACCAGATACTGTGTATCCTGCATCCTGTAATCCGTTAAAGATTACTTTGCATTGTTCATGTAGTATCCAACCTGTTCTTTTAACTGAGCTTTTCCGGCTTCAGAGTAAACTGCTTCTCCAGCTCTCTGTACGATGTATGGAGCTCCGTTATATTTTGTTCCGTGACGTCTTGCCCATAACGCATGTAACTGTGTATCTCCACATTTTAAATCTTTAGGGATAACAGTATATCCTAAACGAACTCCTGTAAATCCTGCATTCTTAGAGAAACTCTTTAATTCGATCGCACATGTTCTTGCACCTTCACATTCATAAATTGTATGTGCAACGTTATCTTCTGAGATATATGCTTCGTATGCTGCATCATAAATGATCACGCATCCGTTTTTGTTTGCATAGTCTACCCATCCCTGTAACTGGTCTTTTGTGATTGTTGATCCAGTTGGATTGTTAGGGAAGCAAAGGTAAATGATATCTGGCACTTCGCTTGGGAAATCTGGTGCGAAGTTATTCTCTGCTGTACATGGCATGTAGATAACATCGCTCCATGTTTCTGTTGCTTTATCATATGTTCCGGCTCTTCCTGCCATAACGTTTGTATCTACATATACTGGGTATACAGGGTCACATACGGCAATCTTGTTATCCTGTGCAAAGATTTCCTGAATATTTCCAGAATCACATTTTGCTCCATCACTTACAAAGATTTCATCTGCTTTGATATCTGCTCCACGATCCTGATAATCATTCTTTGCGATTGCATTTCTTAAAAATTCATATCCAAGGTCTGGTGCGTATCCGTGAAATGTTTCTGCATGTCCCATTTCATCTACTGCTTTGTGTAAAGAGTCAATGATCGCTGGTGCCAGAGGCTGTGTTACGTCTCCAATTCCTAAACGAATAATATTTTTGTCAGGGTTTGCCTCGGAATATGCATTTACTTTTTTCGCAATTGTAGAAAATAAATAACTTCCAGGCAGTTTCAAGTAGTTGTCGTTAATTTTAAACATAAATTCCTCCTAGTTTTGATATGTTAATGATTCTTTAATCATCTTTGCCATTTCGATAAGACCCACTCCACTGTTCATGCTTCTTTGTTGTATATATGCGTGGGCTTCACTCTCTGTAATCTGATTATTCTGCATCAGTAATTCTTTGACTTCTTCCAGAAGACGGACTTCTTCTCTCGTACGTTGTTTTGGACGTTGTTTTCTTCGTCTTTGCTTCTCAGAAATTTCGGTAACGATCTCTCTCGTTTTCTCGACTAATTCATACCCTTTTAACGGCATCGAAAGTCCTATGACATTCGGATACACGCAGTCATCTAAATATTGGCGAGAAGCGATCAGCAACATCTTGACCTCTTCAGAAAGATATTCTCTTAATTCACTGTAGATCATATCGGAACATTTGTATCCGCAGACGACTAGTCCTTCTTCAACACCTTCCATACGCTGGACTACCTGTGCACCCGTTGCACATACAGCGGTCACTTCAAAACCACTTCTTACCAGAAGATTCCTAATGCTTCTGGCGACTTCTTGTTTCGGGAATAAAACGATGACGTTTACCAAGCTTCTCACCTCCCGTATCATGTATATATCAATCATTAGATCTTGTATAAATAACGATCGACTTCCCATTGTGATACGAACTTCTGATAAGACTCCCATTCAGCACTCTTAGCTTCAACATACTTGTTAAAAATATGATCTCCTAAAAGTTCTTTCATATAAGTGCTTTGTTTGAAAATCTCAAGAGCTTCTTTCATGTCTCTTGGCAGTGTATTAATCCCTGCTTCTTGTTTTTCTCCCTCAGCCATCTCATACTGATTCTTCATGGACCTTTTCCTGGTGTTAATTTGCGCTTGATCCCATCTAATCCTGCTGCAAGGCTGACTGCCAGTGCAAGGTAAGGATTCGCAGCAGAATCAGGCTTCTAAATTCAAGCCTTGTTCCGCTTCCACGGGCTGCTGGTACTCTGATAAGTGGACTTCTATTCGATGGTGACCATGAAACATCCACAGGTGCCTCATATCCTGGCACGATTCTCTTATAAGAGTTTACCAGTGGATTTGTGATCAGGCACATCTCATTTGCATGTTCCATAACTCCAGCCATGAAGTGAAAAGCCTCCTCACTGATTCCAAGATCATTCTTAGAATCAGCGAAAATATTCTTTCCATTCTTCCATAAAGACATGTTAAGATGCATTCCTGAACCGTCCACTCCAGTGATCGGTTTTGGCATAAAACTTGCATAAAGTCCATGTCTTTTAGCAATATATTTTACGATGAATTTAAATGTGAGGATGTTATCGGCCGTTCTTAAGGCATTGTCATACTTAAAGTCGATCTCATGCTGTGCTGGTGCAACTTCATGATGAGATGCCTCGATCTCAAATCCCATATCTTCAAGATTCAAGATCATATCTCTTCTGGCACTTTCTCCTAAATCTAACGGAGCTACATCAAAATATCCGGCTTTCTCATGAGAAACCGTCGTTGGGCGGCCTTCTTCATCTGTGTGGAATAAGAAAAATTCACATTCCGGACCGACGTTAAATTTATAACCCATTTTCTGGCACTCAACCATCACTCGTTTTAATACATTTCTTGGATCTCCAGCAAATGGAAGTCCATCTTGTCCGTATACATCACAGATCAATCTTGCCACGCGGTTTCCTCCCGCATTCCACGGGAAGATTGCAAAGCTGTCAAGATCTGGATATAAATACATATCTGATTCTTCAATACGGACAAATCCATCTACACTAGATCCATCAAATGTACACTTATTATCCAACGCTTTCTCAAGCTGTCTTGCGGTGATCGCGACGTTCTTCATTGTTCCGAACAAGTCAGAAAATTGTATCTGATAAATTCGACATCATTTTCTCTGACGAGGTCTATCACATCCTGTTTTGTGTATCGACCCATAACATCACTCCTTCTTAATTAAATCTGTGCGATATCAACTACGCTGAGCTGATCTCTGTTTCCTGTTTCCAAACTAGTCAGTAGAGCATCTGCCGTATCAAGACTTGTAAGGCATGTTACTCCTGTTTCGATTGCGTAACGGCGGATCAGGAATCCATCTCTGCTTCGACCTACACCCTGAGATGGTGTATCAATGACTAAATCAATTTTATCATCTAAAATGAGATCTAGCAAGTTTGGAGATTCTTCTTCTAATTTATTAATCTGTTTTGCATGAACTCCAGCTTCATTTAAGACTCTGCAAGTGCTCTTTGTTGAGAAAATCTCATATCCTAATGCTTCAAATCTGCGTCCAATATCAATCGCATCGATCTTATCGGAGTCTTTCACTGTTAAGATCATCTTCTTGTATTTTGGAAGATTTACTCCAGCTCCTAAGAATGCTTTATATAACGCTTCATGGAAGTTCTTAGAAATTCCAAGACATTCACCTGTAGATTTCATTTCAGGCCCAAGCTGATCTCTGCTCCTCTTAATTTTTCAAAAGAGAATACTGGTTTCTTCACTGCATAGTATTCAGATTCTTTCTGAAGTCCTGGTTCATATCCAAGATCTCTGATCTTAGCTCCAGTGATCACTTTCGCTGCTAACGCTACGATCGGAATACCTGTAACTTTACTGATGTAAGGCACTGTACGGCTGGATCTTGGGTTTACTTCGATAACATATACTTCATCATCTGCTACGATAAACTGAATGTTGATCAGTCCGATAACATGTAATGATTTTGCAAGTTTTCTTGTATATTCTGCAATGATTCTCTTAATTCTATCTGTTAAATTGATAGATGGATATACGGAAATACTGTCTCCTGAATGGATTCCAGCACGTTCCACATGTTCCATGATTCCTGGGATCAGGATATCTGTTCCATCACAAACAGCATCGACTTCGACTTCTTTACCAACCAGATATTTATCGATCAGAATTGGATGTTCCTGTTCGTAACGGTTGATAACTTCCATGAATGCCGTAATATCTTCATCAGATACAGCAATCTGCATTCCCTGTCCACCAAGTACATAAGAAGGTCTTACAAGAACTGGATATCCAAGTTTATGAGCAACTTCTAATGCTTCTTCACATGTAAATACTGTTGTTCCTTTTGGTCTTGGAATACAGCATTCTTCCAAGATCTCATCGAATAATTCTCTGTCTTCGGCTGCATCGACATTTTCAGCACTTGTTCCAAGGATTGGTACTCCCATCTTCATCAGTGCTTCTGTTAATTTGATCGCTGTCTGTCCACCAAACTGTACAACCGCACCATCTGGTTTTTCAAGATCTACGATACTTTCTACATCTTCTGCTGTTAATGGCTCGAAGTAAAGTTTATCAGCAACATCAAAGTCTGTAGAAACTGTTTCAGGGTTGTTGTTTACGATGATCGTCTCGTATCCTTCTTTACTTAATGCCCATACGCTGTGTACAGAACAGAAGTCAAATTCGATACCCTGACCGATACGGATCGGTCCAGAACCAAGTACCATGACTTTTTTCTTTTCGGATGTTTCTTTCACTTCGTTCTCACCATCATAGCAAGAATAGTAGTAAGGTGTTGCTGCATCAAACTCAGCTGCACATGTATCTACCATCTTATATGCTGCATGGATATTATATTCATTTCTTAATTCTTTGATCTCACGCTCTGTCTTACCTGTTAAGCTTCCGATCACCTTGTCTGGAAATTCTAAGCGTTTTGCTTCCTGTAATAATTCTTTGTCTAATGTATCAGCTTTAGCTAATTTCTTTTCCATCTCAACTAAAACTGCAATCTTATCTAAGAACCAACGATCGATTTTTGTAATATTAAAGATCGTATCGTAATCAAATCCACGACGGATCGCTTCTGCGATCACATAGATACGAAGATCATCGATCTTTTCAAGTTCTTTTAATAACTCGTCGTCTGTTAATTTATCATAATCACCGAAGAGCAAGCTGTCCACATGCTGCTCTAAAGAACGGATCGCTTTCATTAACGCCCCTTCGAAGTTTGTTCCGATACTCATAACTTCTCCAGTTGCTTTCATCTGAGTTGTCAGAGTACGTTTTGCATGAATAAACTTATCGAATGGAAGTCTAGGCATTTTAACAACACAGTAGTCAAGCATTGGCTCAAAACTTGCATATGTTTTCTTCGTTACTGCATTTTCAATCTCATCTAATGTATATCCGATTGCGATCTTTGCTGTTACTTTCGCAATTGGGTATCCTGTTGCTTTGGAAGCTAAGGCTGAAGAACGGCTGACACGAGGGTTTACCTCAATAACGCAGTATTCAAAGCTGTCTGGATTCAATGCGTACTGTACGTTACATCCACCATGAACATCTAATTCTGTGATGATGTTTAATGCAGATGTACGAAGCATCTGGTATTCTTTATCTCCTAAAGTCTGAGATGGAGCTACTACGATACTGTCTCCTGTATGAACACCAACTGGGTCGATGTTTTCCATGTTACAGATTGTAATACATGTTCCATTTTCATCACGCATTACTTCGTATTCGACTTCCTTCCATCCACCAATGTAACGTTCTACTAATACTTCACCTACACGGCTTAGACGAAGACCATTCTCAAGGATCGTCTCTAATTCTTCCTGGTTATGGGCGATTCCTCCACCACTTCCTCCAAGTGTATATGCTGGACGAAGTACTGCTGGATATCCGATCACTTTAGCGAATTCCACACCATCTTCTACTGTTTTAACAACCTGTCCTGCGGCGATCGGTTCCCCGATCTTTTCCATTGTCTGCTGGAATTCTAAACGGTCTTCTGCTTTTTTGATCGTAGATGGAGATGTACCGATCAATTTCACTCCGGATTTTTCAAGGTATCCGCTCTCTACTAATTCCATGGCCAGATTTAAGGCTGCCTGTCCACCAAGTGTTGGAAGGATGCTGTCTGGTTTTTCTTTTTCAATGATCTTTTCGATGACAGAAGCTGTTAATGGCTCGATATATACTTTATCTGCAATGTCTTTATCTGTCATGATCGTTGCAGGGTTTGAGTTTACTAAGACTACCTCCACTCCCTCTTCCTGAAGTGCTCTACAAGCTGTGTTCCTGCATAGTCAAATTCTGCTGCCTGTCCAATAACGATCGGTCCTGATCCGATTACAAGTACTTTCTTATTATCTTCTCTCTTAGGCATTTTTGCTCCTTTCATTCTATCCATAAATTCATCAAATAAGTAAGCTGTATCCTGTGGTCCAGGGCATGCTTCTGGATGGAACTGAACTGTTCGAATGTTTTTATTTTTATAGTCTAATCCTTCAATTGTTTTATCATTTACATTAATAAAGGAAACTTCTGCAACATCTGGATCAATTGTTTCTTCCTTGATCACATATCCGTGGTTCTGAGAAGAAATATAAACTCTTCCGCTCTTTAAGTCTTTCACCGGATGATTTCCTCCACGATGTCCCCAACGCATTTTTTCTGTGTCTGCACCTGTTGCAAGTGCCATCAACTGATGTCCTAAACAGATTGCAAAGATAGGTACCTCGCTGTCATATAATTTCTTGATCTCTTTGATGATCTGTACACATTCTTTTGGATCTCCAGGTCCGTTTGATAACATGATACCGTCTGGCTGATCTCCTAAGATTTCTTCTGCTGTTGTATCTGCTGGATAAACTGTTACATCACATCCACGTTTTTCTAAAGAACGAATAATGTTATTCTTTGTTCCAAGGTCTAATAATGCAACTTTAAATCCATCTCCATTGAAATGTTCTTTTTCTGTTCTGGAAACAGTTTTTACTGCATCTGTTACTGTATATTCTTTTAATTTTGGAAGGATTTCATCTAAATTGAAATCAGGATTTGTGGTGATCATTCCACCCATGCATCCATGTTCTCTTAAGATCTTTGTGATAGCTCTTGTGTCAACACCACAAATACCTGGAATGTCATGTTCTTTCAGATAATCTTCTAAGTCTTCTTCTCTTCTGAAGTTGCTTGAAGTTCTTGAGATTTCTCTTACGATAAAGGCTGAGTGCAAGTTTTTCAGATTCGATGTCCTCTAGACATACTCCATAATTTCCTATCAGTGGGTAAGTCATTACGACTCCCTGTCCCTGATAGGAAGGATCTGTTAATACTTCTAAATAGCCTGTCATGGAAGTATTAAATACGACTTCACAGATCACTTCTTTTTGGGCTCCAAACTTTTCCCTCAAATACGTGTCCGTCTTCCAATATCAAAAATGCGTTCATGTAATTTTTCCTCCTAAAAAGTCTCTTTCATAGGGTTGTATTTTGTCAGGAAGAACTAACTTCCTATTTATAAAATAAGAGTTTTGCCAAAACCCTTGATTTTATATAAAAAAAGAAATACCCTAAAATAAAAATTACAAAGCTAAGTATTGGAAATTCAGCGATCTTGTCCTTCCAATACCCAAGTTATTTTTTATTTCAGAAATATTTCTCTACAAATTGTAAAAATTTTATCATATATTTTTTGTCGTTGCAAGTACTTTTTGTATTTTATATGTTTTTTCTTTATTCATTCCGCTCTTCACTCTCTCTTTTAGAAAAAACACATCCGCAGAAATTCTGACGATACAAATTATATTCTTTCGATAATTGAATAGATCTCTGATAACCACCTTTCTTTTTAAAATCAGATGGAAGAAATCTGACTCCTGCTAATTCTCCTGCTTTCTGTCCAAGTTCATTCAGCCATGCAGCATTCTTTAATGGACTAATCGTAAGGGTTGTTGTGAAATAATCATATCCACCTTCTTGGGCAAGTTTTGCCGCCTGATCCAATCTTAATTTGTAACAACGATAACATCTCTTACCACCTTCTGGTTCCTGTTCATACCCCTTTGCCATATCAAAAAAGTCTGCGGGGCATATCCAGCATCGATCACTTTAATAGGAAGATTCATTTCACTGACCAGACGCTGTTGTTCGTGGACTCTTTTTTCATACTCTTCTTTGGAGTCGATATTTGGATTGTAGTAGTCAATGGTGATATCAAAATATTGGGAGAGATATTCCATGACATAGCTGCTACATGGCGCACAGCAACTGTGGAGTAATAGGGTTGGTTTGGTTTCTCCTAAGTTTTCGATTACTTTATCTAATTGTTTTTGGTAGTTTATTTTGTTCATTGGTTGTCTCTTTCTGATTTTGTTTTTTACTGTTTTCTTTCTATTATACTAGTATTTATATAAAAAGAAAACACCGGCAGTTAATTGTTAGCACTCTTTTTTCATGAGTGCTAATTTTTACTTGACTTTTATCAACTTTGGTTCTACAATACTCTTTGTAAAAGTCTATTTGGCATAGAACACTTGATTAAGATCATAATATTTTTAGATAAAGGAGTGTACAAATTATGGCAGAAACAAAGGGAACTCTTTCCATTAACAGCGATAATATTTTCCCAATCATTAAGAAATGGCTTTATTCCGATCACGATATTTTCTTCCGTGAATTAATCTCTAACGGATGTGATGCCATCACAAAATTAAAGAAATTAGATATGATGGGAGAATACAATTTCCCAGAAGGACATAAAACAAAGTTGAAGTTATCCTTGATCCTGAGAAGAAAACTTTAAAATTCATCGATACTGGTCTTGGTATGACTGCTGATGAAGTTGAAAAATACATCACTCAGATTGCATTTTCTGGTGCAACTCAGTTCTTAGAACAGTACAAAGACAAAACAGAAGGTGACCAGATCATCGGACATTTTGGTCTTGGTTTCTATTCTGCATTTATGGTAGCGGACGAAGTTACGATTGACACTCTTTCTTATAAAGAAGGAGCAAAACCTGTTCACTGGACTTGTGATGGTGGTACAGAATACACAATGGCAACAGGTACAAAAGAAACGGTTGGTACAGAGATTACTTTATTCTTAAATGAAGAAAGCACAGAATTCGCAAATGAATACCGTGCAAGAGAGATCATCGAAAAATACTGCTCTTTCATGCCAACAGAGATTTTCTTATCTGTAGAAGGTGCCGAACAGGAATTTGAGACAATCCCAGAAGATCAGGTAAAAGACGATGATGTCGTTGTAGAACACATCCATGAAGATGCAAAAACTGAAGAAAAAGAAAACGAAGACGGTACAAAAGAAACTATAGAAGTTTCCCCTGCAAAAGATCTTGTTAAGATCAATAAACGACCTGTTTCTTTAAGTGATACACATCCTCTTTGGAATAAACGTCCAAATGAATGTACTGATGAAGAATACAAAAACTTCTATCACAAAGTCTTCCATGACTTTAAAGAACCATTATTCTGGATCCACCTAAACATGGATTACCCATTTAACTTAAAAGGTATCCTTACTTCCCTCAGATCAATACAGAATATGATTCTATCGAAGGAACAATTAAATTATATAACAATCAGGTATTTATCGCCGATAACATCAAAGAAGTCATTCCTGAATTCTTAATGTTATTAAAAGGTGTGATCGATTGTCCTGACCTTCCACTGAACGTATCAAGAAGTGCTCTTCAGAACGATGGATTCGTGAAGAAAATTTCTGATTACATCACAAAGAAAGTTGCTGATAAGTTAACTGGTATGTGCAAGACAGACCGTGAATCTTATGAAAAATACTGGGATGATATCAGTCCATTTATCAAATTTGGATTCATCCGTGACCAGAAATTCGCAGATAAGATCAAAGATTACATCTTATTTAAGAATATGGAACATAAATATGTAACATTAAGCGACCTTGTTCCAGCTCCTGCAAACGATGATGATGTGACAACTTTATACTATATCACAGATGAAGTTCAGCAAAGCCAGTATATCAATATGTTCAAAGAACAGGATATGGATGCTGTCATTTTAAATCATAACATTGATTCTGCATTTATCACACAGATTGAACAGCAGAATCAGCATATCAAATTTAAACGTATCGATGCGGATGTCGAAGATGCCCTTAAAGAAGATGTAGATGAAAAAGAATTAGATGAAATCAAGACTTCTTTAACTGACCTGTTTAGAAAGACTTTAAACAAAGAAAATCTTGAAGTTCACGTTGAAAAATTAAAAGATGCAAAGATTTCTTCTATCATCACTTTATCTGAAGAAAGCAGACGTATGCAGGATATGATGAAGATGTATGCAATGCCTGGTATGGACCTAATATGTTTGGTGCTCCTGCACAGGTTCTGACTCTAAATGCAAATAATACACTTGTGAAATATCTGTTTGAGCATGGAGATGCCGACAATGCGAAGATCATTTGCGAACAGTTATATGATCTTGCGATGTTAAGCCATACGACTTTAGCTCCTGACGAAATGACGAAGTTTGTCCAGAGAAGTAATGAGATCATGGAAATGATCGCGAAATTTTAATTT
>ENA-OQCS01000119-OQCS01000119.1-human-gut-metagenome-genome-assembly--contig:-NODE-119-length-37528-cov-6.551696_pt1 | contig 37528 bp, 38 predicted proteins | sample MGYA00242757_ERZ504575 | MGnify/ENA primary metagenome ERZ504575 (study PRJEB26092, sample SAMD00036297) | human gut metagenome | host: Homo sapiens | study: EMG produced TPA metagenomics assembly of... | reverse complement strand
ACTCAGTAGATTCATCTATTTTTAAATTAAATTCTGTACACATGTTTCATTACCTCACTTACAGGTAAATTGTACAAGTCTATTTGACATTAATGATGTCTATATCCTGCTTTATTAAATGTGACTTTCTAGAAAAAATATGATAACCTAGAAGTTGTTAAGGAGATATTTATATGTTTAAAAGCATTTCATACGTTATAAAAGAAAATTGTTCAAATTTCTATCGTATTTTCTGTATCGCAAAATATGAATTGTTGTCAGATATGCGAGATTCTAAATTTGGTATTTTTTGGAACTTTGCATCTCCAGCTATTCAAGTGTTCACATATTGGTTAGTCTTTGGGATTGCTTGGGGAAGAAAAGCACAAACATACAAAGGTATTACTGTCGAATATTTGCCATGGCTTGTTGTAGCATTTAGTGTATGGTGGTATATTCGTCCATGCATTGTAGATGGATGTTCTGCCGTATTTTCAAAGACAAACGTCATCACAAGAATGAAGTTTCCAGTGTCGGTTTTACCAGCAACGGTTTGTTTAAGAGAACTATTCAATCATTTTGTGATGTTGATTATCACATTCGTTACTTTGATTTTAAGCGGATGGTATCCAAATCTAAACTGGCTTTGGATTCTATATTATATGTTCTGCGCATTTATGCTTGGAGAAGCTATTTCACTAGTATTATCTGTACTCACAATGTTATGGCGTGATGTAAAAAAATTTATTTCTTCAATCATGCGTATGTTGATGTACTTCTCGCCTATTTTATGGGATTGTCATTTTAAAGCAGATGTTCCATTCGCAAGTATTTTAAATAAACTTGTGAAGGTAAATCCAATCTATTATATTATTCAAGGATATAGAGATGCCGTTTTCTATGGAAGAAACGTATTTGATCATCCTGCTATTACACTTTATTTCTGGTGTCTGGTTTTCTTGATTTTTGCGTTAGGATGCTATTTGATGTACACCTTCAAAAAGAAATTTATCGATATGATTTAAGGAGGTTTTTATGTCTAAAGAAGAATATGCTGTTGAAGTCGAAAATATTTCGAAAATCTATACTTTAAGAAATAAAAACAATCAATATAAAACAGATAAGAAAGAATTCTATGCATTAAAAGACGTTTCTTTTAAAATAAAAAAAGGCGATGTGGTTGGAATTCTTGGAACTAATGGATCTGGTAAATCTACATTATCTTTATTATTATCAGGTATTTCTGAAATTAATAGTGGAACCATGAAAATTAATGGAGAACAAGCATTGATTGCCATTAATACAGGGTTGAATCAACAATTGACAGGACTTGAAAATATTAACGTCAAAGGCGCATTGATGGGGCTTAGAAAAAAGAGAATTCAAGAAATCACAAATGATGTTATTGATTTTGCAGAGTTAGGAGATTTCTTATATCAGCCTGTAAAAAAATATTCATCAGGTATGAAATCTCGTTTAGGATTTTCCATCTCACTTGCATTAAATCCAGATATTTTTATTGTCGATGAAGCATTAAGTGTTGGAGATAAAGGTTTTGCGAAAAAATGCATGAAGCGTATGATGAAACTCAGAGATGAAGAAGGAAAAACAATCTTCTTTATTTCTCACTCATTAAGTCAAGTTCGCGAATTTTGCAAGACGGGAATGTGGATTGAAGGTGGTCAGCTTGTTGAAATGGGTGACATTAATAAAGTGTGTGATGATTATTCTGTTTATGTAGACAAATTAGAGGCGATGAGCAAAAAGGGAAAAAGAAAAAATTTCTTAGATGAAAAATTTGAAAAGCGTTTGCTTCCTAAAAAAGAAAAAAAGGGTATCGCAAAATTATTTGGTTAATAAAGGAGTTTATGGACTCCTTTTCAATTTGTCAAAAATAGTTTACAATTACAGTGTTTATATAGGGAGGTTTATACTCATGAAAACAGTAATAACATATGGAACTTTTGATTTATTTCATGTAGGTCATTTAAATTTATTACGCCGTGCAAAAGAATTAGGGGATTATTTGATTGTTGCGGTAAGTAGTGATGAGTTTAATTTGGGTAAAAATAAAGTGTGTAAAATTAAAGACACAGATCGTATGAAGATTGTAGAAGCGATTAAATATGTAGACAAGGTTATTCCAGAAACAAGTTGGGAACAAAAAATTGAAGATGTAAAAAAATATAATGTAGATGTGTTTGTCATGGGCGATGATTGGAAGGGAAAATTTGATTTCTTAAAAGATTATTGTGAAGTTGTTTATTTACCAAGAACAGAAGGTATTAGTACAACACAATTAAAAGAGGAATTGAAGGGTTAATATGCGTACTATCAGTATTATCCTTCCTTTTTTTAAGTACAAACATTATTTTAAAGAATGTCTACAAAATTTAGCACAAAGCACATTTAAAGATTTTGAACTAATTGTTATTTTAGATCACCCAACTGAAGATATTGATGATTTATTAGAACAATATAATTCTGTTTTTGACATGAAAGTATACGCATTACCTGAAGGAGTAACAGGTGTAGCGGCTTGTCGAAATGTTGGAATTCAAGAAGCTAAAGGTGCCTATCTTTACTTTTTGGATAGTGACGATTATGTTTTGGAAGATACTCTACAAAATATGATCAAGGCGATAGATCATGATGTGGATATGGTTTATGGTATGATCAATCACACTTGGAATAATAAAGCGAATTATCTTCATAAAATTGAAAATAAAGAAGTGGATGAAGAGGATCAAGAAGAAAGAGAACAACAACGTTTAAATAAACTTTCTGATTTTATTTCTTTTTCGTCATATGAAAAAGATGAGCAACAAGCTAAAGCTATTTTTTATACAATGGATAACCGAAAAGGAATCCGTACATTTACAGTGTTAGGTAATTTGTATAATCGTGATTTTGTTGTTCGCAATAACTTAAAGTTTAATGAGAACTTTAGATATTATTGTGATATGACATTCATGTGTCCATTATTAGAAAAATTGACTTCCGCTTTACAAGTAGAAGAAGCAATCTATGTGAAACGTAAGCATAATGATCCTATTAATGAACCGGCATTGAGTCAGGAAGAGAATGAAAATCGTTTTAATGAAAGATGCGATGCGGTTGAATATACACGTACACTTTTAAAAGAAGAAGGGGTTGTACGTTTCTGTTTAGACCGTAAAATTGTATCGTATTTTGTTTCTCAAATGGCAAAGAAGATTCGCCGTAGTCAAGATGATTTGTGGCGTACTGAATATTTCGAACGAATGGCAAAAACAATGGATGGTATTCGTCCAGAAGTTATGAATCGATATAAGCGTAATTCTAGAAAAATGGTAGCTTATCTACAAAATCGTGACTTGAAAGGTGTCCAAAGTTGTGTTCGAAGAAAATTAGGAATTAAAAAGCTTTTTAGAATCTTTAAAAATAAGAATGTTTTATTTAAACTTGCTTACTATCATGTTTATTCTAAGAAACCAATTCAAGAAAACACAATTTTATTTGAAACATTTATGGCTAAAAATTACTCAGACAGCCTAAATATATATATGAATATATTGCCAAGAATTATCCAGGCAAATATAAATGTGTATGGGCATTGAATGATGGGCATGAAGTTCCTTATGGAGCAGAAGTTGTAAAGCGTTTCTCTTTTAAATATGCGTATTATTTAGCTGTTAGTAAATATTTTGTATTTAATGTAAGACAACCATTGTGGTATCGCAAAAGAGAAGGACAAGTATTTGTTGAAACTTGGCATGGTACACCATTAAAACGTCTTGTGTTCGATCAAGAAGAAGTAACTTCAGCATCTCCAAAATATAAGCAGCAATTCTATCGCCAAAGACAAGAATGGGACTATTTAGTAAGTGCCAATCCGTTTAGTACGAAAACATTTAGAAGCTGTTTTATGTATGAAGGCAAGATGCTTGAATATGGATATCCAAGAAATGATATTTTATATTGGCCAAACAAAGATGAAATTGCGAAAGACCTAAGAAAGAAACTAGGTATTCCAGAAGATAAGAAGACGATTTTATATGCTCCGACATGGCGAGATGATGAGCACTATGGAAAAGGGGAGTACAAATTTACGTTGGCTTTAGATTTGAAGCTGATGATGGAAAATTATCGGATGAATATGTTGTTTTATTAAGAACGCACCATTATATTGCGGATAACATTGATACAACAGGACTTGAAGGTTTTGTTTATAATTTAAGCAAATATGATGATATTAGTGAAATCTATTTGATTAGTGATATTTGTATCACGGATTACTCAAGTGTATTCTTTGACTTTGCGAACTTGAAACGACCAGTGCTTTTCTATACATATGATATTGAAAAATATAAGAACCAGTTACGCGGATTCTATATTGATATGAATACTGAGGTTCCAGGCCCATTATTATATACAAGTGAAGAAGTTGTGAATGCGATTTTACATATTGATCAAATCAATGAAGAATATAAAGAACGTTATGAAGAATTCTACAAGCGTTTCTGTTGTTATGATGATGGAAATGCGTCAAAGCATATTGTAGAGGAAGTATTTAAATAAAAGAAGGGGGATAGCCATGTTAATTAAGCTTTTAAGACCTATTAAAAAGTTTGCGGGAAAGTGTATTCGCTTGGCCTATAAATTAACATATCGTCTATTTAAAGTAGATGATAAGCTTGTCATATTTATATCTTTTCATGGCCGTGGCTATTCGGATAATCCTAAAGCTATTTATGAACAAATGAGACAAGATCCACGATTTGTTGGATATCGTTTTATTTGGTTTATAAAAAATCATAAAGAAAAGAATATTCATATTGAAGGAGCTGAAATAAAGGAATATTTCAGCATTCCTTATTTCTATTATTTGTCCAAGGCAAAATTATGGGTAGTGAACTGCAAATTACCTACATATATCTTTAAAAAGGAAAATCAGGTTTATCTACAAACATGGCACGGAACTCCGTTAAAACGATTAGCTCACGATATTGATGTAAGTGAAGATACAACGTTCTATCGATCTGGAGTTAGTTATGAACAGATGTGCCATTCTTATGATGTAGATGTCGCAAGATATAATTATATGATTAGTCCGAATGCGTTTTGTACGCGTGTTTTTCAAACGTCTTTTAAAATCAATAGAGAAAGATTGATTGAAACAGGTTATCCTAGAAATGATTTTATTTCAAATGCCACAAAAGAAGAATGTGATGCAATAAAAATAAGTATCATCTGCCTATGGATAAAAAGATTGTGTTATATGCACCTACATGGAGAGATAATTCTTATGTTTCTGCAGGTTATACTTTTGAATTGAAAGCAAACTTTAGAAAATGGAAAGAAATTTTAGGCGAAGATACAATTGTTGTATTTAAACCTCATTATTTAATTATTAACACATTTAAAGATGATCCAGAATTAGATGGATTCTTATATTCTATACCTGCACAAGCAGAAATTAATGAGTTATATGTGATTAGCGACATTTTAATTACAGATTATTCGAGTGTTTTCTTTGATTATGCGATATTGAAACGACCTATTTATTTCTATATGTATGATTTAAAAGAGTATGCCACAGATTTAAGAGGTTTCTATTTAGATATTCATAAGGATATTCCTGGTGAAATTTATATGGACGAAGAAACCATGTTGAAAGCTATTAAAAATGAAGTGTATGATTATTCGAAATTAAATGAATTTAATCAATATTTTAATAATCATGAAGATGGAAAGGCATCTAAAAGAGTTGTAGATATTCTATATAAGGCGGTGCACTAAAATGGGATTAAGTAAGATAATCTTAAATATTGCTTTAAAGATTGTAGATATTTTAACTTTTTATATTCGTCCAAAGAAGAACCACATTACTTTTATTAGTTTAACTCAAAGTGAATTATCGTCTGATTTTAAATTAATTGATAAACAATTACGTCATGAGAATAAATATGACATTCATTATATTCTATTGATGTTCGAAAAGAATTTATGGGGTGATTTTAAATACTTTTTGAATTGTTTAAAACAACTTGTTGAAATCAAAAAATCAAGTCTAGTGATTTTAAATGATAATAATTATGTGATTAGTCATATGAAACCTAAGAATGTTAAGGTACTACAAATATGGCATGCGTGTGGTGCCGTTAAGAAATTTGGAAATCAAATTAAAAGGCAATATCCTGTACAAAACTATGATTATGTCTTATGTAATGCGGAATATTGGAAAGATCCTTATTCTCAAGCTTTTAATGTAAAAAAAGATCAAGTTTTGGTGACAGGAATGCCTAGAATTGATACATTGTTAAATTTGAATGGAAAAGATGAATTCTATTTGAAATATCCTGAATTAAAGGATAAAAAATTATGTTTGTATGCACCTACTTTTAGAGGAAATATCATTGATGGCTTTAAAATCCAGTCTTTTGATTTCACAAAAGTAAAAGATTATGTGGTCCTATATAAGTTTCATCCGTTACTTGGAGACATTCAGTGCAAAGGTGGAATCAATATGAATAAAGAAGATTTATATACACTGATGCAGGTGAGTGATTGTTTAATATCCGATTATTCGAGTGTGATATTTGATTATTCTTTATTAAATAAACCGATGATTAGCTATATTCCAGATATTGATGAATATAAACAAGATATAGGATTGAATATTGATTTTAACGATTTTCCAGGCCCAGTATGTACGGATGAAGATCAATTGATGGAAGCATTGAAATTTGAAGATTATGATTATGACAAATTATCTTATTTTCAAATGAAGTACATGGTATATACAGATGGAAGAAATACAAGTCGAGTCGTTGATACAATCAATCAGATTATGGAAGAGGCATAGGTCCTCTTTCTTTTTATTTACAAATATATGAAAAAATTTCAATTTAATATTGAAACAAAATGTAAATTGTAGTATTATACAGACAACACATTGATATGGAAGAGTAATTCACTACGTTTTAGCCTAGAGAGATATTGTTTGGTGGAAAATATCGTAAAGCTAGAGAATGAAAATCACCATGGAGTGGCTATAGCGATAATGTAGTTATAGACGTGAGTCTTACGATATAAAGACTAGATGTGATTGCATCGATGAGGGCATTCGTTAGAATGAATTAGAGTGGTACCGCGGAAGAATAAAAATATTACCTTTCGTCTCTGAAGTTGTTTATTAGGCAACAAGAGACGGAAGGTTTTTTGTTGCAGAAAAGGAGAATTTGAGAATGAAGAGAAATGAAAACACAAAATTAAATCGTTCCTGGATGACAGCATTTTCAGTGGCAACAACTGCATTTGCGGCTCATGCAGGCGGAGGATTTGCGACAGGAAATCAGGAAAACACATGGTTTGTTAGTTTAGGTTGGCCAGCTATTGTTGGCGTTGCGGTTGCGATGTTACTTTTAGCAATGACAATTCGAGAAGGTCAAATTATGATGAATTCACGAGGATTAAAAACGTATAAAGAATTATTTGAATGTTTATATCATCCATTTGATAAGGTAGAACTGTTATTTGAATTATTCTTTAATATCATGGTTTTAATGGTTGTCGCATCATGTATTTCTGGAGCAGCCAGTGCATTAACACAATACTTTGGATTGAATTACTATCTAGGAACATTTGTGATTGGCCTTGTTGTATTATTCTTAACAATTTTTGGAGTTGACTTAATTCGTAGAGCAAGTACATATATGGGTATTGTCATTTTAGTATTAGCTGTTTCTATCTATACAGTTGGTTTATTAAATGGACATAATTTATTAGATGTTATGCGCGTTGATTTTTCAGTACATGGATGGAGTCAACTTCCAAAAGCAGTTTGGAACGGTGTTACTTATTCAGCTTTTCAATGGGTTACAGTACCTGCTATCCTAGTTTGTGGAACAAGTGTATTAAAAACAAAACAAGATTGTGATCGTTCAATGGCATTAACATTCACATTGAATATGTTAGGATTAGGACTTGCCGTATTAATGTTACTTTGTTGGCAACACTATTATCTAACACAGCCAAACGGAACAACTTTACCAACGTTGACAACATTAAAATCATTTGGAGCAAACTGGCTTGTGGCACTATATGGATTGGTATTATTTTTATGCTTGATTTCAAGTGCAGTCTGCGTCATCTTTGGCTTTGTGAATCGTTTCGAAAATGTGAAGTTCCTTCAAAATGTAGAAAATGTACCAGTTCGAAGGGCTTTAGTTTCAGCATTCATCATGGTCGTTTCTATGGGAATTTCTTTTGTCGGACTAACAAATGTTGTTAAGTATGGCTATGGATATTGTGGATATTTAGGAATCGCCATCATCATCGTTCCATTATTAACAGTTGGATTCTGTAAAAATCGTAAATTCATGAAAGAAAATGCACAAGACGCAAAAGTATCTTTTGAAGAAGTATATGAAGAAAATTAGACGGGAAATTAATTTCCGTCTTTATTTCTTCCATTTTTTCATCCAGTGTCTTACAAATTTTAGCGCATTCTAATAATTCTTTATCAATTTCATTTAAGCGTTCTTTTGATAAGTTCTTCTTATAGCGAATTTTGTGTTCTAGACTTGCCCAGAAATCCATCGCAATGGTTCTAAATTGTACCTCTACCTTGACCCATTTTTTCTCATCTGATAAAAAGATAGGGATTTCTACAATTAAATGAAGACTTCGATACCCATTTTCTTTAGGATTTTCAATGTAATCCTTTTTTTCAATCAAGCGCACATCATCTTGGTTAAGAAAAGAGTTGGCCAAAGAATAAATATCTTCAGTGAATGAACATACCACACGAACACCTGCAATATCAAATAGATTGTTTTCAATGTTTGGGATTGTTAAAGCAAGATTCTTTTTTTGAAGTTTTTTAATAATGCTAGATTGCGATTTAATACGCGTATGAATGGATTCAATGGGATTACGATCATAGAATAGGGAGAATTGTTCGTTAAGTACTTTAAATTTAGTTTCCACTTCCATTAATGCACAATTGTAGTAGGTCATCATTTGACGATATGGAAGCGTACTTCTTCTACAAAATCTGTGAATGCATCGACTAATTTTATATTTGGCATAATTACTCCTTAAATGTGACTTCAATTGTATAATCATCTGTGTCAGGAATAATGGAAACAATTTCTTTAATACTTTTCTTTGTATTTTCTTGAGCTGTTTTCATTAATCCTTTTTCTTTTGCTTCAGATAAAGCCTTATCTTTTTGTTCGAGCGCAAAAGCTTTATAGTCACTCACACTAATTGGGTTAAAATATTTTTGTTTCATCATAGACTTCAATGCTTGATTCATCAATTGAATTCGAAATAACAAGCAGGTTTATCGACAGTCACATGAATCGTTGAGTCGTTGATCTCTACATTTGCCTTAGATAAATCTGTACCTAATTGAATTTCCCCTTCAAATGTTAGTATGAAGTATTTGTTTGTCAAAGGGATAGACCATCCATTGAGATTTAATGAATTTTCGAATTTTCCTACTTTCGTATAATGATATTTTGTGGTTACTAAATCACTCGCCTGTTCAATTCGATTCTGAATTAATGTAGATGTGATTTCTGGTTCTGTTTGTTTATTCATAAAGAACATACCACCAATAAAGGCAATTAAGATACATATAAGAATGAATAAAATTTTTTTAAAGTTTTTCATAAGTGACCTCCTTTTTAAAATTGTAACATAAATGAACAAAACTAATAAACTGACATGCATAATGTCGAATTATTGCGTATAGTAAAAATACGACGGAAACGATTATATGATATAATGATTAGCGTGGAGGGTTTTCATGACTAAAGTAGAATTTCAAAAGGCTTGTTTAGAAGCTGGCATCCGATTAAATGAAGAACAAATGAATCAATTTGAAAAATATATGCAACTTCTTATTGAATGGAATGAGAAGATGAATTTAACGGCAATTACGCAGGAAGAAGAAGTGTGGGAGAAACATTTCTACGATTCAATCATGCCTTTTTCAAATATTGATTTTGAAACAATGTGTGATATTGGCTCAGGCGCAGGTTTTCCTGGAATCCCAGTAAAAATTGCATTTCCACATGTACATATGACATTGGTGGAGCCTTTACAAAAGCGTTGTCGTTTTTTAAATGAAGTGAAAACTCAATTGAACTTAGAAAATCTAGATATATTAAATGTTCGAGCCGAAGATTTAGCGAAAGAAAAGCGTGAATGTTTTGATGTGGTCAGCGCACGTGCTGTTGCGAAATTATCAATTTTATTAGAACTTTGTGTTCCTTTTGTGAAAATGAATCGTACAATGGTGGCACTAAAAGGAAAAAATGGACATGAAGAATTATTAAATGCGAAAAAGGCAATTGATACATTAGGTGTTGAATTGGTTGATGAAGAAAAATTCATGATTGAAGAGGATGCAACACGTATTAATTTATATTTTAAAAAGGTAAAACATACACCTAGTAAATATCCTAGGGCGTATGGGCAAATCAAGAAAAAACCTTTGGAGGGTTAAGTATGGGAAAAGTAATGGCGATTTCTAATCAAAAAGGTGGAGTTGGAAAAACGACAACTTCTATAAATTTGGCGAGTGGACTTGCGCATGTAGGTAAAAAAGTATTATTGATTGATTTCGATTCACAAGGAAATGCTACACAGGGATTGGGTGCGAATCAAAATAATTCACAAGCAACAATTTATTCAGTTTTAATGGAAGGTGTTCCAATACAGCAAGCTATCGTGCCTAAGGTGAATCCTAGAATTGATATTGTACCGGCTAACATCAATTTAGCAGGTGCTGATTTGGATATGGATAAAATGGAATATGGCAAGGAAGAATTGTTGAAAAAGGCAATTGCACCTATTCGAGATCAATATGATTATATTATTATTGATTGTCCACCTTCACTTGGCTTATTAAATACAAACGCATTAACGGCGGCTGACAGTATTTTAATTCCAGTACAATGTGAATATTATGCATTGGAAGGTGTAACGCAATTGTTGATTACAATTCGTCTTGTACAAAGAACAAGTAATCGTAACTTGAAAATCGAAGGAATTTTATTAACGATGTTTGATATTCGTACAAGATTGAGTGTTGATGTATCGCAAGATGTTCGTCAAACATTTGGGAAGCTTGTATATCAAAATTCAATTCCAAGAAATGTAAAATTGTCAGAAGCACCAAGTCGTGGTGTATCGATTTTTGAATATGATCCAAAAAGTACAGGTGCCAAGGCATATGCTGGTTTAACTGAAGAAGTACTAAAACGTAATTCAAAGGAGGCATAATTTATGGATAACAAAAATAATGCTCGTTTAGGAAAAGGCTTGTCTAGTATTTTTGGGCAAGATGTTTCCAAGGTATTAGATGATATTCAAAATGGAGATATGGAAGTTGAAAGTCAGCAACAATCAAAGATTCCTGTAAATGAAATTCGTCCAAATCCATATCAGCCTCGTAAAGTATTTAATGATGAAGCGCTAAAAGAATTAAGTTCATCTATTAAGCAGCATGGTGTATTTACGCCTATTCTAGTTAAAAAAAGTATTCAGGGATATGATTTGATTGCAGGCGAAAGAAGACTTAGAGCTTCAAAACTTGCTGGATTAGAGAATATTCCAGCTATCATTGTTGATTTTGATGATCAGGAAATGATGGAAATTGCGTTGTTAGAAAATATTCAACGTGAAGATTTAAACGTAATTGAAGAAGCAAAAGCTTATGAAAAATTGATTCAGCGTTTAGGATATACACAAGAACAATTGGCTCATCGTGTGGGAAAATCACGTGAACATATCACAAACTTATTGCGTCTATTAAAACTTCCTGAAGATGTACAGGAATATGTTGTAAATAAACAATTAAGTATGGGGCATGTTCGTGCTTTGTTGGGTCTTAAAACGGAATCTAGCATGCGCAAGATTGCTAAACAGGCCATCGATCAAGGGTTGTCTGTGCGTAAAGTAGAACAAATTGTAAAGGATACAAATAATAAAAAAACGGTAGAAAAACCAAAGGAAGATATTTATGTGAAAGCAGCGAAAGAAAAGCTACAAGAATTCTTCCAAACATCTGTATCTATCAGTAAAAATTCAATTTCTATTCATTATGAAAATAAAGAAGACTTAAATCGAATACTAGAATTATTGAATCTAGTTGAAGAAGAGTAAGTCTTCTTTTTTTGACATATGTATTATTTTTTGTATAATATTCATTATTCATGGAGTTGTAGTAAAAAAATAGCGCCAGGACTAGAAACTAGTTGACGAGGACCAGACTTATCGAAAGATTCGGCGGGTAGTCTGGAGGTTGATACAACCTTTAACGATGGACAAAACCAATGTGTGAATATTGAACAAATCCATTTGGTATCCTCCATGAAAATAATATAATAGGAGGATTTTTTATAATGTGTGGAATCACAGCTTACGCAGGTAAAGAAAATGCTTTACCATTTTTATTGCAGGGGTTAGAAAAATTGGAGTATCGTGGATATGACTCTGCAGGAGTGACATTAGTTTCAAGTCATCATTTAGAAACGTATAAGGCCAAGGGACGCTTAACAAATTTAGAAAAGATATTATCCGAAAAAGAACATCCTGAACATACAGGAATTGGACATACACGTTGGGCAACACATGGTGTTCCAAGTAATATGAATTCACATCCACATACAAATGAGAGTGAGACAATTTCAATTGTACATAATGGAATCATCGAAAACTATGCATCCATTAAAGAATGCTTATTGGAACAAGGATATAAATTTCAATCACAGACAGATAGTGAAGTCATTGTTCATATGTTGGATTATTACTATCAAGGAGATATGATGTATGCCTTAAAGAAATGTGTACAGTATCTTCAAGGAAGTTTTGCGCTATGTGTAGTTTGTACAGATTATCCAGACTGCGTCTTTGTCGCAAAGAAAGAAAGTCCAATGATTGTTGGAAAAACGGATACGGCTGCTTTTTGTGCAAGTGATATTCCAGCTGTATTAGATTACACAAAGGATATTTGTGCTTTAGAAGATAATCAAATGGCTATTTTGAAACCAGGAAGTATTGAATTATATGATTTCTTTGGAGATCCAGTATCTATGAAATGGACACACATTTCGTATGATGCGTGTGCAGCTCAAAAAGGTGGATATGATACTTTTATGCAAAAAGAGATGCATGAACAGCCATATGTCATTAAAGAAACGCTAAGAGCTCATATTGAAAATAATTTGGCTATGCCAGAATTATCTGGTTTAGACGTTTCAAAAATCAATCAAATCTATTTTGTTGCATGCGGAACTGCATATCATGCGAGTTTGTATGCTCAATACTTATTGCGCACATGGATTGATTTACCAATTACTGCATTAGTGCAAGTGAGTTTAGATATGGAAATTATCGAATTGATGAAAACACTTTATGCATCTTTGTTTCACAATCTGGAGAAACAGCCGATACTTTGGCGGCATTAAAACTTTCAAAAGAAAACAAAGCACAAACATTAGCTGTGACAAATGTATTAGGCTCTAGTCTAGCTCGTTTATCTGATTTTGTATTATATACTTGTGCTGGGCCAGAAATTGCAGTCGCAAGTACGAAGGCATATACAACACAACTTGTGCTGTTGGCATGTTTATGTTTAAAACTTGCAGCATTATGTAATGGGGATGTAGAAAACAAATATAATATGATCGATCAGTTGAAACAAATGCCAGAAGTGGTAGAAGAAATGCTTCAACAAGAAGATAAAATGGCAGAATTCGCAAAACTATTAACGAATCAAAAAGATGCTTACTTTATTGGTAGACAATTGGATTATTTAAGTGTTTTAGAAGGGGCATTAAAACTAAAAGAAGTTTCTTATGTACATGCCGATGCATATATGGCTGGAGAATTAAAACATGGTCCTATCGCATTGATTGAAAAAGATACGGTAGTGATTGCGTTAGCTACACAGCCTAGTGTTGCACAAAAGACAATTTCAAATATTTTAGAAACAGTGGCTCGTGGGGCAAAAGTTATTCTAATTACTTCAAAAAATCAGAATGCAGAAGGTTTTGATTATGTAATTCGTATTCCGGATGTGGATCCACTATTTAGTTGTATTCCAGCAACGGTTTTATTGCAGGAACTCGCATATTATGTCGCAAAAGAAAAAGGTTGCGATGTAGATAAACCACGTAACCTTGCGAAAAGTGTGACTGTAGAATAATTATTCTTTGATTTCTGTAACAATATAATGAATGGTTTGATCTAAACCATGCTCAGATAAATATTTCAATAAGTGATGGATGAGGGCGTCTGTTTCCGGGTGAATCAGAATTTTACCTCGTCCATTTTCATAATATTCAAGGGCGCTTGAATCGGTGTATTTTTCTTTTTGATAGATCATACTTGCGGCAACTCTGTCACAAAACATTTCAATGACATAATTGGTTGGCATTTTACACGCATATATACCATTTACGCCAAAATCAAGCCAATATTCCCAATGATGTTTGTTTCTTCCTTTATGATGTAACCAACCTAATGAATAACCTTTTTCTTCTTTTTCTGCATCAATAGGAGAGCGGAATCCTTGATAATAATGAAAACCGGTTTTAATTCAATATAAGAGTATTTGCTTAAGTCATGTAGTAATCCTTGTTTATATAGGTGACAACGAAAACAAAGCCAAGTTACTTTTACTTTGTGCTTATTGATTGTATGTAAGTGTGCTAATGCTTTATTCATAAATTCACTTCTTTCTTGCCTATTTTAGCATATGAATAATAAGAAAACCATTCTAGTTAAAATTGATTATAATAAATAAAAATCAGTTATGTAAGGTATTATGTTATTGAGTATTAATGTTCAACCGTAAAATTGTAATGAATTTCTCTTTATAAAGTAAAAAAGAGAAATTTTTTTAATTTTTTATTATATATTAGGGATATCAAGGAGGAGAGTTATGGAAGATATTGAAACACTATTAATGCAAATCATTTCGTACAGCGGAGATTGTAAGTCTTCTTGTATTGAAGCGTTGGATTTATTTAAGGAAGAGGATTATTCTCAAGCCAATTCAAAGCTAGAAAGTGCTTATAACAGTTTGTTGAAAGCAAAAAAGATTCATGCGAAACTTCTTTCAGAATCTGTTGATAGTAGCACAATGCAAATCAGTTTGTTTTTGGTGCATGCGGAAGATCAAATGATGAGTGCAGAAACTATTATTACTTTAGTAAGAAAGTTTTTGGAGATTATCGAAAAGGAAGAAGGAATATCTAATGATTAATGTAATGTTAGTTTGTAATGCAGGAATGTCTACTGCTATGTTGGCTCAAAAAATTAATAAAAATTGTGATGGCTATTGTTATGTTGAGGCATTTGGAGAAGGGGAATATATGGAACACATTGAAAACATTGATGTTATTCTTGTAGGACCACAGATTCGCCATTTGATTCCTAGTATAAAAAATGCAACGCAAAATAAAATACCGGTTAGTTATATTAATCCAATGGATTATGGAATGATGAGAGTGGACAATGTAATTGCTCAAATTAAAAAAATATTGGAGGGATAGAAAATGAAAAATTTAGAAGAGAAAATATTGGAGATTTCAGCAAAATTAGGTAATGAAGTTCACTTAAAAGCTATACGAAATACTTTTATTTCAATGTTACCAATTATGATTTTCGGAGGTATATTTGCTGTAATTGGTGCAGCACCAGCGACAGAAAATGCTACAGGATTTATGAAGGCGTGGGCAGACTTTGTGTCTGCAAATAGTGCAATCTTTTCTTGGGTTTCAGTTCTTGGACTAGGTTTTACATCTTTGTATATTGCATTAGGTATTACTTATAACTTATGTAAAGAATATAAAGTAGATCCATTGATTCCTTTGTTTATATGTATTTTTGGTATGTTTATGTTAACAGTAAAACCTGAAAAATTAGTATATGGAACATCTTTAACAGATTTAAATTATTTAGATGGAAAAGGAATTATTGTAGGTCTTTTTGTAGGAATTTTCACTGTAGAAATATATCGTATTTTAAAACAGAAAAATTTTGGAAAAATCAAATTACCAGATAGTGTTCCACCATCATTAAGTGAAACATTCTCTTCATTAGCTATTTCTGTGTTGATTATGTTATTTTATTTAGTATTATTTGTGATTTTCAAATCAATGAATACTACTTTTGCTGCTTGGATAGCAAGTATTATTGCTCCACAAATCAAAGCTACTGATAGTTTATGGTTTATTTTACTAATGACATTTATTATAAATGCAGCTTGGTTCTTTGGAATCCATAATGCTACATTCTGGGGATTGATGGGACCTATTATGTTTATGAATCTATCAACTAATGCAGCACAACAAGCTTCAGGAATAGCTCCTACTGCAATTTTGACAGAGTCTTTCTGGGTATACTTTGTGGTTATTGGAGGAGTCGGTGCGTGCTTATCAGTTTCAATATTATGTTGTTTTTCTAAATCTGAAATGATAAAAACAGTAGGTCGTATAAGTGTGTTACCGGCTTTCTTCGGAATTAGTGAACCTGCTACTTTTGGTTTACCTATGATGTTAAATCCAATTTTCTTTATTCCATGTGCATTTGTACCAACAATTAATGCATGTATTGCATATTTTTGTATGAATACTAATATCATTGGTAAAACATATGCAATGTTATCATTTAATATGCCAAGTGTTTTTGGCGCATTTTTGTCAACAGGAGATGTAAAAGCATTGCTTTTAGTTGTAGCATTATTGATTCTAGATATGGTACTTTATTATCCGTTTGTTAAGATGTATGAAAGACAACAATTAAAACTGGAGAATAAAGAATCGAAATGATCAATTTAAAATGCGATTGTATTGAAGAATTAATAAATGCAAGTCAAGGATATATCGAGAATGATACAGTATTTGAAAATATCAAAATTTTAAATGTCTTTACTAAAGAGTGGATTTATGCACATGTTTATATCTATAAAAATGGATATCCCATGTTGAATATAATGTAGATAAACCACTAATGAATAGTAAAAATATTGTTAATGGAAATGGTTTATTTCTTTGTCCGGCGTTTGTTGATGCACACACGCATATCGAAAGCAGCTTATTAACGCCAGCAAACTATGCAAAATTAGTTATACCTCATGGAACGTTAACGATTTTAGAGGATGCTCATGAAATTGCAAATGTGGCAGGAGAAAAAGGATTAGGGTACATGCTTTCTAGTGCTAAAGACCTACCTATGCGGCAGTTATTAACTGTACCTTCATGTGTACCTTCAGTACCAAACTATGAAAATAGCGGTGCAAATTTTGATTATAGGATATATGAAAAATTTCTAGACGAGGAAAATGTTATCGGTTTAGGTGAAGTGATGGATTATGAAGGTGTCATAAATAACGATGAAAGAATTGGGAAAATATTAGAAACGGCCAGAAGAAAAAATTGTTATATCCAAGGCCATGCACCTTTAGTAACTGGTAACAGATTGTCTGCATATTTATGTGCAAATATTAAAAGTGATCATGAGGCTAGGCAAGTTGAAGAAGTGGTTGAAAAGTATAGACAGGGAATGTGGATAGATATAAGAGATGCAAATACCAATCATAATATGCCTAAAATTATACAAGCCTTAAAAAAAATAGGGAACTACGAGAGAGTGTCTTTTAGTAGTGATGATCGTAGAAGCGATGTAATTCAAAAGAAAGGACATCTTGATGGCATTATTAGACATGCTTATTCTTGTGGTATGCCTCTAACAGAAGCTTATATAAGTGCTTCTTATCGACCTTGTCTTGAAGCAAATATTAATAATTTAGGAGCAATTGCTCCTGGTTACGTTGCAGATTTAAATGTTTTAGATGATATTGAAAGCGTAAATATAAAATCTGTTTATTTTGAAGGTCAGTGTGTATCTAAAGATGGCAAACTTGTTTCCATGTTATCTGTTGATTCTAGCGGAAATGATTTAAGGGATACAATTCATGTATCAGTTTTTGATGAGGAAAAATTTAAAATATTTCTAAGAAGAAAAAAGAAATTATTAATGTAGTAGAATTTGAGTCATATTCATCTTCTATAACAAATTTAAAACAAATTGAATTTCCAATTCAAAACAAACAAGTAGATATATCAAGTCAAAAAGATTGTATGTATGTTGCAGTAATCAACCGATATAAAAAAGATACTTATACAATTGGAGTTGTAAAAAATTTTGGTATTAATCACGGAGCTATAGCAAGTACTGTTGGACATGATTCGCATAACATAACGATTGTGTATGATAATCCTGCGAATGCAGTATTGGCTTTACAACAGTTAATCAGACAAAAAGGAGGCTTTTGTGCAATCGAAGATGGAAATGAAATTGCTACATTAGAATTGCCTATTGCAGGTTGATGTCTGATAAACCTATAAATATCGTTATTGATAAAATCACAAAAATGAACGAAGCCAATGTACAATTAGGAAACACATACATTGATAATCCTATATCTAGGATAACCATACTCTCTTTATTGGTTTGTCCTTATGTGAAAATTTCGGATAAAGGGATTGTGTTGACAGAAGAAAAGGCATATGTTTCATTATTTAATTAATTGCTAATATTTTAGTTTAAGCATAAATATAAGAATAGTTATTTATAGACTGAATTTTAATTTGTTTTGGAATATATTAAATGTTGTTCTTAATAATAATTATTCTTTTCATACTATTTGATTTATAATTTGAACCAAAAGAAATACATATTAAATTATTTAGAAAGTAAGAGGATTTTGGGTATGAAGGTACTTCTTAATCAAAGACAGCGTAAAATATTAGAAATTTTATCTAGAGAAAATGGATGTATTACTTCTCTTGAAATATCTAAAAATCTTTCAATTAGTTCGAAAACTGTCCAAAATGAAATAGTGGCTATAAATACAAAGTATGGAGATTACATTATACAATCGAAAAAAGGTAGAGGATACAAATTAAAAGATAATTTTGTCATAAGTAGTGATGATAAACAACAAGTAGTGAGTGAAAATAGAAAAATTTTTATAGTAAAGGAATTAGTGGCACAAAATGTAATAGATTATTACGAATTAGCGGATAGATTATATATTAGTACTTCATCATTAAATAAAGATATCAAAGAACTTAATGATGAAATCTCAAAAAAATTTAATGTGTGTATAGTAAGGAAAAAGAATAAGTTGTATTTTAAAGGCGATGATGTAAAAAAACAAAAGGTAATCGTATACTATTTGCTTACGGAAAGTGAAAATGCAGATTTTGATATGTCTATTCTAGAATCTTACTTTGCACCATTAGATGTAAAATTTATTCGAAATGCAATTTATGATACGTGAGAGAAAGAAATATTGTTGTAAGTGATTTTGAATTGATGGCTATCCTATTACATATTTTAGCTGCACAACTGAATCAGAATTTTCAAGAAAATACAGGAGACAATGATTTTTCAAAATATTTATTTAAACAAACGGGACTGTTGTTGAACGAGGAAGTTGCTACAAGAATTGAAATATCTTTGAAATTAAATAACATTGATAATCAATCAGTTAATTATCAAGATTATAAGTGTTTTTTAATGGAAATCTTTGATGAAATAAAACAAATATATTCTATTAATTTGAAAGATGATAATACTTTAATGGATGAATTGAGTTTGCATCTAAAGTATGCAGAACGAAGATGTAAAGCAAACACGCAATTAAAAAACCCATTAATTGATGAGTTTAGAAAAAAATATGTGTTGGTTTATGATATTGCGGCGTTTATATCTTCAAGATTTTATGAAAAAACAACATTAAGATTAGATATAAGTGAAGTTGGTTATATAGCAATGCATATTTTGGGATCTTTACAAAAATTAAGTGGCGAGGACATAAAAATAGTGCTTGTAAATCCATATGGTAAAGCAGTAGAAAAATCATTTTAAATGGCATTAGGGATATATCAAATGTGAAATATTGTGGAAATTTTTCGTTTTTGGATACAAAGGGAATTTCAGAAGTTAAGCCAGATTTAATTTTAACTCTAGTTCAATTGGATTGGAATAATTCATGTGAAGTATATAGAATTGAAGATTATTTCAATTCGAATGAATATTATGCGATTGAAAAAATAGTTAAACAGATCAAAGTAAATAATGCTTATCAAAGTTTAGCTATATCAGAATGTTTTAATGAAAATTTATTTTTACCTGAAATGTCGTTGCAAACAAGAGATGAAATCATTGATTTGATGTGCAAAAGATTATATGAAAATAATTATGTTAACGAGAATTTTCGCAACCAAGTATACCAGCGAGAGGCCGTTGCACCAACTTGCTTTTCCAATCAAATAGCTATTCCTCATAGTATAAAAAAAGATGCTAAGAAAAGCGGAATTTGTATTTCAATATTGAAAGAACCAATTTTATGGAATGGTTATAATGTACGTCTGATATTTATGTTTGCTTTAAACAAGTCTTTTGATCAAGTTCCTAAACTGTATGAGTTGATTTTAGATGCAATCGATGATAAAACACGATATCAAAAAATGTTGAAATGTAAAAATTTTAAAGATTTTATGTCTATATTAATGAAAGGAAATGATTAGTAATATGAGTACACATATTGGAGCTAAAAATGAAGATGTAGCTAGCATTGTTTTGATGCCAGGGGATCCGCTAAGAGCAAAGATGATAGCAGATACTTACCTAAATGATGTGACAATCATAAATAATGTTAGAAACATGTTAGGTTTTACTGGATATTATAAAAACATGAAGATTACTGTTATGGGAAGTGGTATGGGAATACCAAGCATGGGAATATACTCTTATGAATTGTTTGATAAATATGATGTTGGATGTATTATTCGAATTGGAACAGCCGGATCATACACTGAAGAATTAGATGTTTATGATACGGTGCTTGTTGATGAATGTTATAGTGAGTCAACTTATGCATATTGTCAATCGTTGGAAAAGACTCATGTTGAAAAACCATCTTTGCAATTAAACAAAACGATTTTAAAGACGGCAAAAAAAATGGGAAGGAAATTGACTGTTACTAAGGCGCATAGTTCAGATGTATACAAAAGAGAAGAGAAAGCTAAAGCTTTAGTAAATGATGCTATTCAAAAAGAAAAGTGTAAATGTGTAGAGATGGAATCATATGCTCTTTTTCATAATGCAAAAGTTTTAAACAAACAAAGCGCATGTCTATTAACAATTTCAGATAGCATGGTTTCAAAGAAAAAAACAACAAGTGAAGAACGTGAAAAACTATTTATAAACATGATTGAAATTGCTCTTGAAACAGCATTGGAGTTATAGATGAAAGGGAATTGTAAATTTAAAAAAATTGTAACGATCGTCATCGATTCATTTGGGATTGGACAAGCTACAGATGCCAAAGAATTTGATGATGTAGGTGCCGATACTTTTGGACATATCCTAGAATATCGCCCAGATTTAAAGATAGATAATCTATATCAATTAGGTTTAGGAAATCTTCATCCTTGTGGTAAAGCTTTACAATCAAAAGGCTATGCTTGTAAGATGCATGAGGCAAGTTGTTCCAAAGATACAATGACAGGTCATTGGGAAATGATGGGGATTCATACGACAAAACCATTTAAAACATTTACTGAAAATGGTTTTCCTGATGAATTGGTTCAGGAATTAGAAAGATTAACAGGCCATGTTTTATTGGAAATAAAAGTGCAAGTGGTACGGAAATTTTAGATGAGTTGGCGATGGAAGAGATTCAATCAAATGGAAAGAAATTGATACTTTATACATCGGCCGATAGTGTTCTACAAATTTGTGGACATGAAGAAGTGACTGGATTAGATGAGCTATATCGTGTATGTCAAATTGCTCGAGAAATAACTCTAAAACCAGAATACAAGGTAGGAAGAGTCATTGCCCGTCCTTATGTAGGAAATTCAATTGGACATTTTACACGTACTAGTAATCGTCACGACTATGCCTTGTCTCCATCGAGTGAAACAGTACTTGATGTATTAAAATCAAATGATTTGGATGTGATTGGAATTGGTAAGATCCGTGACATTTTTAATGGGTGTGGTATTACGAAAAGTATTCATTCAACTTCGAGTCATGAGGGTATGCTTCAAACGATTGAAGAAATGAAAAAAGATTTTACAGGTTTATTATTTACGAACCTTGTGGATTTTGATGCCAAGTGGGGACATCGAAGAAATGTTTCTGGATATGCTGATGAGCTAGAGGATTTTGATGTCTTGCTAGGGCAATTACTTTCAGTTCTTGATTCAGATACACTATTGATTATCACTGCCGATCATGGAAATGATCCAACCTATAAAGGAACGGATCATACTCGAGAGTGTGTGCCATGTTTAATGTATTCACCTAGTATGAAAGAACATGGAATATTGGATGATTCAAATTCTTTTGGGGCAATAGGATCGGTTGTGTTGGGTGATTTTGGTATAGATAAACCAAATTATATGATTGGAAAATTTGACTTAAACAAATTAGTTTAAGCGGTTAGTAAAATCAAGGGATTAAAAAAATTATGAAAATACAATATGAAAATGTGAAATTACCGGAGTGTGATTGTACAAATATTCCGGTACAATTGACAGATGAAACGATGAAAGAACGCTTGAATAAAGTGTTAGATAGAATGAATTGTGAAAATTTCGATTCATTAGTTATTTATGCGGATTTGGAACACGGTAATAATTTTGAATATTTAACTGGATTTTTGCCAAGATTTGAAGAAGCGTTATTGATTTTGAATACAAATGGAAATCATTATATGGTTTTAGGAAATGAGAATTTGAATAAGGCCTCAAAAGCTAGAATTAAAGCGACTCCAATTCATTGTCCATATTTTTCATTACCTAATCAACCAATGGATGTGAAAAAAGGAATTAAGGATATTCTTAGTCAGTGTGGTTTTGACAAAGCAAATAAGGTTGGTATAGTAGGATGGAAGAATTTTACTAGTAATTATGAAGATAATTCACAATTGTTTGACGTACCTTATTACATTGTAGATACAATTAGAGATATATTTGGATATAACATATATAATGCAACTCGATTGTTTATTGGGGATAATGGTGCACGTTGTACCAATAATGTAAATGAAATCGTTCACTATGAATTTGGTGCTGCCCTTGCGAGTGATTGTATTTTAAAAGCTATGAACCATTTAGATGTTGGTGTTTCAGAAATGGAATTGGGAGATATCCTAAATGCATATGGACAAAAAAATAGTGTTGTTACAATTGCTGCATCAGGTCCTAGATTTATTAAGGCAAATATTTATCCAACCAATAACACTGTAAAATTAAAAGATCCAATTAGCTTATCTATTGGATATAAAGGTGGCTTCTCATCTAGAGCAGGCTATGCTGTGCATGACAACAGTGAATTGGATGAATCTGTTCAAGATTATCTAGGTGCATTAGTAAAACCATATTTTGCGTCTGTAGCTGTATGGTTAGAAAAGATTCATTGTGGTATGCCAGGTGGCGAAGTCTATGATTTAGTTGAAGCAACAATGCCAAAGGCTGAATACAATTGGAGTTTATGCCCAGGACATTTGACGGCAGACGAAGAGTGGATGTCATCAAATATTTATGAGAATAGTCAAGAATTGGTTCAGAGTGGTATGTTGTATCAAATTGATATTATTCCATCAAAAGCGGGTTATGCAGGAACAAGTGCAGAAGTTCAGTCTTATTAGCGGATGAGAATTTACGAAAACAAATTGAACAGGAAGAACCAGAACTATGGAGTCGAATTCAAAAGAGAAGAGAGTATATTATCCGTGAATTGAATATTCCATTAAATGATGATGTTTTACCAATGTGTTCAACCGTTGCCTATTTAAGACCATTCTTATTAAATAAAGATAAGGCGATGAAGTTACAATAAGAAAAACAAGAAAACCATTCTAGTGTTGGCATCTAGAATGGTTCCTTTTGTTTATTATTTTTAGGAGAGAGATATGAATATTGGTTTATTTTCTATATTCATTGCCTTATCTTAAAGGCACTTATAGAATATCATTCCATATTGTCACAATTTTATTTTAACTTTGGTAAAAGTTGTGAAATTGAAATGAATTATGTGAAATTATAAAGTAAACCATTTTCAAGAATTAGAGTAGTTTTCTTTATGTAATATGAATTATAAATTGTAGATTCTATATTTTAAAAGTTATATATAGGCAAAAAATTGAATTGTATTTTCATAATTTACATAAAAATCTATCATCTATAGACAAATGTTTGTAGAAAAAACACGAAAACTCGAGTGTAAGCGAATACAATGAAAAATACTTGATATAAAGACAAAATGACGTGTCGTGTTCATGAAAAATATACATTAATGTAAATTTGTATGTAAATTATTTTCTTAAACCCTTGAAAACGTGTTTCTAACATAGTATAATTTCATCACACATAGTTAGTGAGCAGACTATAGGAGGAAAGAGAAATGAATAAACAAAGAATTGTTGCTGGTTTAGCATCTGTAGCAATGGCTTCTACTTTAGTAGCATGTTCAGGCGGATCTAGCAGTGACGCAAAAACATTAACAGTATCTGTAAACCAAAGTTTAACTGGACAGTTTACACCTCAATATGCATCAAGTGCTTATGATCAATATGTAGTAAACTTATGCTACGAATCAATGCTAAAGTACAATGCTGATAACGAATTGGAGCCAGAATTGGCTAAAGATTTACCAGAAGTAAGTGCAGATGGTTTAACATTAACTTACAAATTGGAAAAAGGACACAAATTCAGTGATGGAACTGAAGTAACTTCAAAAGACGTTAAATTTACATTCGCAACATTAGCTGACCCAAGCTATGCTGGTCCTAATGGTGGTGGATTGGAAAACCTAGTAGGATATAAAGAATATAATAGCGGAGCTGCTAAAGAATTAACTGGTATTGAAACTCCAGATGATTACACAGTAGTATTCCACTTAGTATCACCTCAAATCGATGCAATTGCAAAATTTGGTGGAATGGGAATCACTAGTGCAGATCACTACTCAAAATACAAACAAGGTAAAGTAAAAGTTGTTGAAAAGAACCAAGAAGAATCATGTGGTTCTGGTGCTTACCAAATAAAGAGCTATGATAAAGCAAGTGGAGCTTCATTTGTTCGTAATGAAGAATTCAAGCGTGAAAAGGGACAATACCAAGTAGATCAAATCATTATTAAGAAAACAGATGTAACTACAGAAGTTTCTGAATTGAAAAAAGGAACAGTTGATTTAATTCCAGATGTAATTGAAACAAATAAAGTAAGTGAAGCTAGTCAAGATAAAAACATGGCATTCAACTACTACTCTCGTAGTGCTGTTGGTTTCGTAGCTATGAACGCTAACAATGGAGCTACAGCTGACAAAGCAGTACGTCAAGCATTGATGTATGCGACAGATCGTCAAGGATTCTGTGATTCTTACTTCGGATGGGATAAAAAAGCAAGTGATGAAGTTAAAAAAGTTGAAGGTGGATATGTACCAGCTGCATACTGGAGTCCAGCATCAGTAAACTGTGGTGCCGTTGTTCGTAATGAAGAAACAATCGATGGATTAAATACATATGCATTTGATATGGATAAAGCGAACCAAGTATTAGATGAAGCTGGTTGGGTTCGTGGTGCTGATGGAATCCGTGAAAAAGATGGACAAAAATTAGAAATCAAATTCTTATTGTCAGAAGGTAACTCAGTACTTGAAACTTTAATTCCTATGGTTAAGAAAACTTGGAGTGATTTAGGTGTTGACTTAAAACAAACTACAGTTGACTTCTCTACATTATTAAGCAACATTCAAGATGAAAGCCACGATAGCGAATGGAATATGTGTTTCTTAGCTACTAGCTTTACAGATAACCAAGATGCTGGAGCTAATGATTCATATACAAATAATCCAAATAACATGGCTGTAAATAACTATTCTCGTATCAATGATCAAGCATTGGTTGACCAATTGACAAAAGCTCGTGCTGAGTCAAATGCAGAAAAATCAAAAGCAGAATATGTTGAAGCTATGAAGATGGCTGCTGATGATGCAGGTTACATGCCAGTTACTCAGGTATGCAATTCAACCTTTACAATAAGAAAGTTGACTTGACTGGAACAGGAACATTACGTAACTGGTCTCAATCAATGGATACAATTACTGTAAATAAATTTAAAAATTGCACAAAGATGTGTTAAAATAGTGGATGTTAAAGGACAAATGTTCATTAACAGAAACGCTGCAACGTTAAATAGTCTGCATGAAAAATTCGTGGATTGTTTATAAAATTAAGGGCAAGCCGTATTGACTTGCTCTTATATGCATTTAGTGGATAGAAAGGATCGATAACTATGCTAAAGTATGTATTTAAAAGAATTTTAGCGATGATTCCTGTCCTTTTCATCATTTCAATCGTTATTTTCGGTACTGTAAAGGCGATGCCAGGTGATGAGGTAACAGCTTATTTTGGAGCCGGTTCAAAGGTTACACAAGAGCAACGTGATCACGTTCGTGAGTTGTTAGGATTGGATAAATCGTTACCTGAACAATATGTACGTTGGGTTGGACGTATGTGTACAGGAGATTTAGGATCAAGTATTACTCTTAAAAAACCAGTTGGAACTATTATTGGTGACTATGTATGGAATACATTCTATTTGAATGTTGTTTCTTTAATAGTGGCTTTAATTTTTGCAATTCCAGTTGGAATAAAGCAAGCCGTAAAGAAAGGTTCAGTGTTTGATAACTTCTGGACAGTATTTTCATTGTTAGGAATAAGTGTTCCAACATTCTTCTTTGCCTTAGTATTAATTTTCTTCATTGGTTTGAACATCCCAGGCATGCCAATCAATGGAATGCGTGACACAATGCTTTCAAGCTTTGGTTACTCAAGTATTTTCCAAGAAATTGGAGATATCGCATTACACTCAATTTTACCTGTAATCGTATTGGCGTTTAGTTCATTTGCGTCATTCTCACGTTATGTACGTAACTCTATGGTTGAAGTCATCAACATGGATTATGTTCGTACTGCACGTTCAAAGGGTCTAAAAGAAAAGACTGTTATTTACAAACATGCATTTAAAAATGCTCAAATTCCTTTAGTAACATTACTAGGATTATACATTCCATCATTATTCTCAGGAGCCGTAATTTTGGAATCTGTATTTATCTGGCCAGGAATTGGTAAAGTATTAATTGATGCGATCAACCAACGTGATAACTCTTTAGTTATGGCTTGTTTGATGTTTAGTGCCTTGTTGATGTTGTTAGGTAACTTATTGTCTGACATTTGTTATACATTAGTTGACCCACGTATCAAGGTTGATGAATAGGAGGGAACTATAGATGGCTAAAAAAGATGCTGTAGTATTAGAATCTGGTGAAAAAATTGAATCTATAGGTCCTTGGACCATCGCGTGGCGTAAGTTTAGACAAAACCGTGTTGCCATGGCAGGTTTGATTATTTTTATTTTAATTGTTATTGCTGTTATTGTTATACCACCAATGCTTGGATATAGCGTAAATGACTATGATTTATCAAATCCTAACTTAGCTCCAGGAGGAGAACATTTATTAGGAACAGATAAACAAGGTCGTGACTGCTTATTCCGTTTATTCTTAGGTGGACGTATCTCTATTATGGTTGGTATTATTGCTGCTGTTATCACTGTCATCTTAGGATGTACAATTGGTGGTATCTCAGGATATTATGGTGGAAAATTAGATAACGTATTAATGCGTTTTGCAGAAATCGTTTATTCATTACCATTTACACCAATGATTATTGCGGTTGCCTCAACTATGTTATGGGTTCCACAAAGTCAAAAAATGTATACTGTATCATTATTGATTGGTTTATTATCATGGCCAGGACTTGCTCGTTTAGTTCGTGGACAAATTTTAACTTTACGTGAACAAGAATTTATGCAAGCTTGTGAAGCTTTAGGTATTTCAGATTTCTCAAAAATCTTTAAACACTTACTTCCAAACGTTATTTCTTTGGTAATCGTAAATGCTACATTACAAATGGCGAGTGCTATCTTGACGGAGGCTGGTTTATCATTCTTAGGTATGGGTGTTACGGCACCAACTCCTTCTTGGGGTAACTTAATGAACTTGGCACGTGACTCTTACGTGTTCCAAAACTATCCTTGGGAATGGATCCCTGCAGGTTTAATGTGTTTATTAACTGTAATCTCTATCAACTTAATTGGTGAAGGTTTACGTGATGCATTCGACCCTAAAGAATTACAGTAGTAAGGAGGATACACAATGTCTGTAAATAAAAAAGTAATTAAAGTGGAAGACCTTCGTGTATACTTCCATACAAAAAAAGGTGATTCAAAAGCAGTTGATGGAAACCACTTTACAATGTATGAAAATGAAACACTTGCGATCGTAGGTGAATCAGGTTGTGGTAAATCCGTAACTGCCATGTCTATTTTAGGCTTAGTCAGTGAACCAGGAGAAATTATGCCTGGATCAAAAATCGTATATATGGGAAATGTAGATCGTGATGAAGATGGTTTGAACTTAGCTACAGCTACAGATGAACAAATTCGTCATATTCGTGGTAACGAAATCTCTATGATTTTCCAGGAACCAATGTCAAGTTTGAACCCAGTTATTACAGTTGGGGATCAAATTATGGAAAACATTTTGACACACGAAGAAGTTTCTAAAGAGGAAGCTAAACAGCGTGCAGTCGAATTGTTGTCAGAAGTTGGTATTTCTCGTCCAGAAAAAGTTGTTGATAACTATCCATTCCAATTATCAGGTGGTATGTGTCAGCGTGTTATGATTGCGATGGCTTTATCTTGTCATCCAAAATTATTGATTGCCGATGAACCTACAACAGCTCTAGACGTTACAATTCAGGCTCAGATTCTATCTTTAATGAACAAATTAAAGAATGAAACAGGTACATCTATTATGTTGATTACACATGACTTAGGTGTAGTTGCTCAGGTTGCCGATAACGTTAATGTTATGTATGCTGGTAAGTTGTTGAAACAGCTCCAGTAGAAGAATTGTTCAGCAATCCTAAACACCCATATACAGTTGGATTAATGAATTCAATGCCTTCACTTGCAGAAGAAGGAAAACGATTAAATACAATTGAAGGTAGCGTACCTAACCCATTGTATTTACCAAAGGATGCTACTTTGCAGATCGTTGTCCATATGTAACAGATCGTTGTAAAGAAGGTCAACCAACAGATACAAAAATTAAATCACGTCACCACGTATGGTGCTTCAAAGTTGAAGAAGAAATGAAACAGGAGGGATAGTCATGGCAGAAAAAAGAAAAATTCTTGAAGTTAAAAATCTTAAAAAATACTTCCCTCTAAAAAAAGGAAAATATAAAGAAGGCGACCCATGTGTTAAGGCCGTAGATGATATTACTTTCGATTTATATGAAGGAGAAACATTAGGTCTAGTAGGTGAATCAGGATGTGGTAAATCTACTTTAGGTCGTACAATCATTCGTCTTTATGAACCAACAAGCGGAGAGGTAATCTTCGAAGGTGAAGATGTTGCGAAAAAGTCTCGTAAAGAAATGCGTGCTTTACGTGAAGAAATGCAGTTTATCTTCCAGGATCCATATTCTTCATTGAATCCACGTATGACTGTATTCAATATTTTGGCAGAACCATTGATTGCTCACGGAAAATTCAAACGTGGTCCAGAACTAGATGCATATGTTAAAAACCTAATGGACCGTTGTGGTTTGCCAAGTTATTATTGCTATCGTTATCCTCACCAATTCTCAGGTGGACAAAGACAACGTATTGGTATCGCACGTTCTTTGGCATTAGATCCAAGTTTCATTATTTGTGATGAACCAGTAAGTGCATTGGACGTTTCTATCCAATCACAGATCATCAACTTAATGAAAGATATGCAAGAAGAAAAGAACATTTCTTATATCTTCATTTCACATGACTTGTCTGTTGTAAAACACATTTCTGACCGTGTTGGTGTAATGTATTTAGGTAGTATGATGGAACTTGCAGATAAGAATGAAATCTATTCAAACCCTCAACACCCTTATACAAGAGCGTTGATTGGTGCAATTCCTTTACCTGATCCTACAAAACGTAAAGAAATGAAAGTTATTCAAGGTGAAATTCCAAGTAACGTAAACATTCCTAAGGGATGTAAGTTCAACCCTCGTTGCCCATTTGCGAAAGACATTGTCGTGAACAAGAACCAGCAACAAAAGAGGTTAAACCAAATCACTTCGTTAAGTGTCACTTTGGAGGTGAATTCTAATGTCTAAGCGCCCATCAATGCGTGAGATGTTAGAAAAAAAGATAAACAAAAAGGTAAAGAAGATCGTCTTGAAAAAGGAGATTTTCTAGCCTTATTAATTGCTGCTAGTAGTACATTCTGGCCAATTTTATTAGGTGCCATTGTCATTTTAGCGCTATTAATATTTGGTTGGAATGCCATCTTTGCATAATACGAGAAGCTTTCGGCTTCTCTATTTTTTAGGAGAAAGATATGAAATTTACAGATTACAAATATGAACATATGGATATTGAAGCTTTGCAGGAACAATTAAAGGCAATTTGTTCAAAATTACAGAATGCAGCTTCTTATGCAGAATTCAAAAATGCATTTATAGAATTAAATGATGTTAATAAATATATCAATACAAATCAGACTCTTGTTGATATACGTCATACAGTGGATACAAGAGATGAATATTACACAAAAGAAAATGATTTCTTAAATGAAATGCTTCCCGTGTTGAAGGAAGATATTGTCAATTGTAATAAAGCAGTTATGGCTAGTACTTTTGTTTCTGAATTAAGAAAAGAAGTACCAGAAACATATTTCTTACAAAGAGAAATGGAAGAAAAATCATTTGATCCCATTATTATTCCTGAAATGCAAGAAGAAAACAAATTAGCTTCTAAATATCAAGCAATCATTGCAAGCGCACAAATTGAGTTTGATGGTGAAACATATACTCTTGCTGCTTTAGAAGTAAAGACAAATGATAAAGATAGAGATACTCGTAAACGTGCAATGCAAGCCTATTGGGGATGGTATGATGAACATGCTCAAGAAATTGGTGAAGTTTATGATCAATTAGTGCAAGTTCGTACACGTATGGCTAAGAAATTAGGATATGAAAACTATATCGAACTTGGTTACTATCGTATGATGCGTTTTGATTATAATAAGGAAGATGTTGAAAACTATCGTAAACAAGTACTAGAAGATGTTGTTCCTTTAGATAATGAATTATATGCTCGTCAACAAAAACGTTTAGGTTATGATACTTTGCATGCTTGGGATGAGAAGTTTGAATTTACTTCAGGAAATCCAACACCTAAATATGATCGTGCAGAACTAGTGAAACGTGCATTAAAGATGTATCAGGAATTGGATCCTAAAACAGGAGAATTCTTTGAATTTATGACAGAAAGAGAATTGTTGGATCTAGATTCAAAACCTGGTAAAGCAGCAGGTGGATATTGTACATTCATTCCTAACTATCAATCTCCATTTATTTTCGCAAACTTCAATCAAACTAGCCATGATGCTGAAGTATTAACGCATGAAGCAGGACATGCTTTCCAGGTATATTCAAGTAAGGATATTTTCCCAATTGATTGTGTATGGCCTACATATGAGTCTTGTGAAATCCACTCTATGTCAATGGAATTCTTTACATATCCATGGATGAAATCTTTCTTTGAAGAAGATGTAGATAAATATTATTTCAACCACTTATCAGGAGCTGTTAAGTTCTTGCCTTACGGAGTGTTAGTGGATCATTTCCAACATGAAGTATATGAAAAGCCAGAAATGTCTATTGAAGAAAGATTAGCTACTTGGAGAAAGTTAGAAAAACAATATTTACCTCAAAAGAATTATGAAGGAATTGAGATTCTAGAAAAAGGTGGATGGTGGATGCGTCAGCTTCACATCTTCATGGATCCATTCTATTATATTGATTACACATTAGCTCAAGTTTGTGCATTACAATTCTGGGCTCGTCTTCAAAAGAAAGATGAAAAAGCTTTTGAAGACTACAAACATATTTGTAAGATTGGTGGAACATTGCCATTTAGAAAAATTGTAAAAGAAGCAGGATTAAAAGTTCCTTTTGAATCTGGATGTTTAAAAGATACTGTACAATTGGTTCGTGAATGGTTTGAAAATGCAGATGATTCACAATTTTAAAAAAATAGCTTGCGAATTGAAAAAAGGCTTGCTATAATTGTATAGCACTTACTTTGGGTCGATATGACTTAAGGCGGAAGGAGGATACATCGATATGAAACAAGGAATTCATCCTAATTATCATAAAGTTAAATGTATCTGTACATCTTGTGGTGCAGAATTCGAAACAGGTAGTACAATCAAAGGTGATGAATTACGTGTAGATACTTGCAGTAACTGCCACCCATTCTTCACAGGTCGTCAACGTTTCGCTGCTGCTCAGGGACGTATTGAGAAATTTAACAAGAAATATGGTTTGAAGTAGTAATATAATAACAGTGTCAGAAATGGCACTGTTTTTTATTTTGGTTATAAAATACAATTGAATTTTTTAAAAATCCTTTAAAATAGGCTTATTTTGATTGCTTGGTTATATTAAAATCAACAAATGTACACAAAGTAGAATAGAAATCACTGTGGTGTTTGAAAACTTTGTTTTGTACGCTTATAATAAAGTCAATAAATTAGAAAATAGCGAGGTATTTTGAAATGAAAAGAGCAAAAAGAATGGATTTATTTCAATCTTCTATATTTACAGAATTAAAGAATATGAAATTAGACTACATGAAGCGTACAGGAAATACGACAATTGATTTTTCTGTAGGTTCACCTAATATTGCACCAGAACCATCAATTATGAAGGCTTTACAAGATGCGATCATGATACCTGAAAATTATAAATATGCGATCAATGAATTACCTGAAATGAAGGCTGCCATTCATGATTGGTATAAAGATCGTTATCATGTAGAACTTACAAATGATGAAATGATTTGTTTACAAGGTTCTCAAGAAGCTTTAAGTACATTATTTTTAGCTATGTGTGATCCAGGTGATATTGTATTGGTTCCAGATCCATATTATCCAATCTTTAGTGATGGACCTAAAATTGCAGGTGCTAAAGTAGAATATATGCCTTTGTTAGAAGAATACAATTATATTATTCAATTGGATAAAATTGATGAAGAAATCGCAAAAAAGGCAAAGATGATGATTGTATCCTATCCAAACAATCCAACTTGCGCAATTGCTCCAGATTCTTTCTATGAAGAATTAATTGCGTTTGCGAAGAAGTACGATATTGTTGTATTACATGATAATGCATATAGTGAATTGGTATTTGATGGAAAGGTAGGAAAGAGTTTCTTATCTTTTGCAGGTGCTAAAGAAGTTGGAATTGAGTTAAATTCATTCTCTAAAACATATGGAATGGCAGGTGCAAGACTTGGTGTATGTGTAGGAAATAAAGAAGTAATCGAATGTTATAACACACTTAAATCAAATATGGATTATGGCATTTTCTTACCCGTACAATATGCTGGTATAGAAGCTTTAAGACATGGTGGAGCTAGCATTCACTCGACTTGTCAGGCTTATCAAGATCGAAGAGATGCATTATGTGAAATATTTGACTCAGTCGGATGGCATATTGCTTCAAGTCCAGCAACAATGTTTGCGTGGGCAAAGATTCCAGATCCATATGAAGATTCTTATGCCTTCACAAAAGATTTGTTGGAAAAAACAGGAATAGTCGTAACGCCTGGTCAAGCCTTTGGAGTCCACGGAAAAAAATATGTTCGTTTAGCTTTAGTACAAGATATAGAAGATATTAAAGAAGCGGCTCAAAGAATAAAAAAATCAGAAATTTTTAAATAAAGTGCAAATTTTGCACTTTTTTTTCGTATAAGAGTATATGAAGTGTAATCGATGTCAAAATGAAGATCCAAAATTATTTGTGTATGATCATGGGGTCTATTATTGTCGTAAGTGCATTGATTTTTCTAGATTGGAGGTTAATGAAAAAATAAAACCAGTAAAATTAATGCATAAAACGTGGAAAGGAAAGCCAAAACTTGATTACGAACTGACTGCTTCGCAAAAATTGGCTAGTCATGATGTATACAAGCATTTAAGTAACGGAAAAGATGTGATTCTTTATGCAAGTACAGGAGCAGGGAAAACAGAAATTTGTTTTGAAAGTATATGTGGATATTTAGCACAAGGAAAAAAGGTAGGATTTGCGATTAGTCGTAGACAAGTGGTGCTTGAAATAGCTACAAGACTTAGAAAGGCATTTCCAGAATTGAGTATATGTGAGGTAGCCCAAGGATATACACAAATAACAGATGCAGACATTATTGTGTGTACGACTCATCAACTTTATCGATATCCATATGCGTTTGATTTATTGATTTTAGATGAATTAGATGCTTTTCCTTTTGCGGGTAATGAAGTGTTGCAAGCCATCGCAAATCAAGCGTGTGTTGGTCAGAAGCTAATGTTGAGTGCAACACCGGATGAAGAAAGTATGAGGCTTGTAGAAGAGAAAAAAACAGAACTTGTATGCTTATTTGAAAGGCCTCATAAACATCCTTTGATTGTGCCTAAAGTGATTCAGGTTTCTGTGTTTTTACAAGTCCTTATTGTGATTTATGAATGCATAAAATTTTGTAGGGATAATAAACAAACCCTTGTGTTTGTGCCTCGTAAAAGAGATGGAACATGGTTAAAAATGATTTTGAATTTCTTTGTGAAAACATCATTGGTTCATTCTTCGACTGAAAATAAGGATGAAATATTAGATTGTTTTCGTAATAAAGAATTAGATGTTTTAGTTTGTACAACACTTTTAGAAAGAGGAATCACAATACCAAGTGTTCAGGTTGTTGTTTTTAAAGGGAATCATTCTGTATTTACAACGGCTAGTTTAATTCAGATTTTTGGTCGTGTGGGAAGAAGTTTTAAAGATCCTAAAGGAGAAGGTATATGTCTATGTCAGTTTTCAAGTCAATCTATCAAAGATTGTGTTTATCAAATATCGAAGATGAACGATACTGTTTATGCTGCCACAAAAAAATGAGTGAAATACGAAATTTTGATATTTTCTTTTATAATGATTTGTTAGTTTGTCCGGATTGTATGAAAAATTTTAAAGTGCATAAACAGACATACAGAATCAAGGAAACATTCATGTATGTATTGTATGAATATGATGAATTTTTAGAAAGATTGTTTTTTCAATATAAAGAACAGAGGGATATTGTTTTAAAAGATGTTTTTTTAAATTCACATAAATATTTGAGTAAGACTTTTAAACATTATTGTGTGTGTAGTTTATGTAGTAGTGATGCTAAGCGCATGGAAAGAGGATTTGAGCCAGTGGTGGATATATATGCGACTTTAGGTGTTTTTGTGCATTCGCCATTTTATAAAAAAGAAAATGTAAAACAATCTTCAAAATCCAGGCTTGAAAGAGCACATATAAAAGATGTATTAGCTTTAAAAGAAATGTATCCACTGCCTAAAAAAAGAAAATATTGCTTGTGGATGATGTGTGTACAACGGGAAATACATTGTATGCTGCTTTGGATTTGATTCATCCAGATTGTATATTTGTGATAGCGGCGCATCCTTTATGGATTAAGGCAAATAAAGAAAACATAGTGGTCAAATCAAAGGGGTTTTGGTAAAATAGTTTCAAAGGGGCGATAGAAGCTATGGATAAGAAAAGAAAGAACGAGAATGATGAGATTTCTCAATTGCTAGATTCGTTTCAAGCGGATCAGGAAGATACATTAGAACAAAAAATGGATCGATTTACAAAGACTCAAAATCGCAGTCGAGTTAAGAAACATAAACCTGAACCGGAGATTCCATTTCAGTCAAAAAAAGAGGAACCATCATTAGGAGATACGTTTGTAGTTGGATCAAAGGATTTGAATGAACCTAAAGAAGATTTATCTGCAACACGCACAGTGATGTGGAATGCGGATGAACTAAAACAAGAGGCGGATGCTACAAACAAAACAGTTGTGATCGATGACGATGAGATTCAATCTTTATTAGAAGAAGGTAAGGGGCCTCAACTAAAAAGAGAGGTTATCAATAAGAAGAAGGATTCTAAGAAAAAAACATTTAAGAAAAACAACTCTAAGACAGGATTGTATATTGGGTTAGGTGTTGTAGGTGTTTTATTGATTTCATTATTGATTTTTGGTGGTATCAAACTAGTAACTAGTGGATTATCGGGTTCGGATGAAAAAACAGAAGAAGTTCAAAAGAAGAATTATCAAGAATTATTAGATTTTGCGAATAACTACAATTCATTATCTTCTAGCAAGAAGAAAGAAATTGTTGATCTTGAGAGTAAATATAACAGTTTGACTCGTAAACAAAGAGAAAAAATTGATGAAATTTTAGAGAAGGCTACGGGTAAAAACTTTAACGAATTGCTTGCGAAAGCAAACAAAAAAACGAATACGAATAAGAAAAACAACAACACAGAAATTGCAGAAAAGAAAGCAGAGTTAAGGAAAAAAATCAGTGATTTAAAGAATCAGCTTTCAAAGGCTAACGCGGATTTAGAGAATGCACAAAAAGCACAGGAATCTGCACAGAGTGATGTGGATTCTTTAACTTCCAAAATCAATTCTGCCAATTCTTCATTAAGGGATGCACAAAACGCAGTGAATAGTGCACAATCGGATTACAATAATTTGGTTGATATTTTAAGAAGAAGAGCAGAACTTGATAATATACCAAATGATCAAATTACACAGGATGAACTTTCTGAATTATCGGATATAAGAACAAATCATCCGAATTTAGAAAATGAAGTCAATTCAGCTAAAGATGATTTGGATGCAGCTAATGCGGCTTTGACAACTGCACAGAAGAATTCAAATGTATCTTCTTTAGAAAATAAATTGAGTACAGCACAAACAAAATTAAATAGTGCAAGTTCAGATGTAAAAGATGCACAATCAAAAGTGGATTCATTAAATTCACAAATCAATGATTATCAAAGTCAATTGGATGATTTAGACTAGACAATACATTTTTGTATTGTCTTCAGATTGTTGACAAAAGCCTATACCTTTTCGTAAGGACATAGGCTTTTTATTGTATATAGGCAATTTTCGAAATGAAATTGTCTTTTTTTGTATATTTTGAAGGATATATTGAATTTTTTGATGGCTTTCTTCTATATTTTCCTCTCCAAAGGGACATTTTCTTCAGATTATGGCACGCAAAAATCAACCAAGCATTCTGTTGGTTTTTCTTCAAGCCTTTTAACCTTGTGAAGCGTAGTCCATTGTTTTCTTTACAGTCCGCAAATACTCGTTCAATGGTTTCTTTTCTCTGTGGATAAATTTCTTTCCATTCCATAGTATGACGGATCTCATCGGCATATTCTCTAAACTCTTCCCATAGGTGACGTTCGATAACTTTTGTCATGTTCTTACTCTTTGTACATTTGTTTCTAAGAGGACAAT
>ENA-OQCS01000118-OQCS01000118.1-human-gut-metagenome-genome-assembly--contig:-NODE-118-length-37676-cov-3.864124_pt1 | contig 37676 bp, 48 predicted proteins | sample MGYA00242757_ERZ504575 | MGnify/ENA primary metagenome ERZ504575 (study PRJEB26092, sample SAMD00036297) | human gut metagenome | host: Homo sapiens | study: EMG produced TPA metagenomics assembly of... | reverse complement strand
TTAATCCAATTATCTATTGCGCTGGGTAAGGCAACCATTTCTTGCTGTGATGGTTCCACTCCCAAGGGCAATCCCCGGCCCGGTGTCGGGCATGGGGAATTCTGTATTACAGTATCAGCCAAGCCCGAAGATTGGGGTTTAGAATTAGTTCTTGGTGCCGTTGGTACAGAAGCGCATGGGGCGCATTCGGGAAAAAGCCTTTCAAATCCAACAGTAAACCGCACCTTCCCGGCCATACCTCCGGTAATGCCAATGAAGCTGTTCCTTCAGGCGGCGGAAGTGCCAGTGAAGGCCCTTCCCCTTTTGGCTTGCTCCGTTGTCGTGAATCATACAGGGGCCATATAAAGGGGTCAGAACTTCATTACAAAGGGCTTTGTGGATTTGTCGATCTGTAATATGGGGTGCATCTATGGGCCGTACTTTGCCCCGCTCACATAAGGTGAAGTGGTACATTTCATAGGCTTCCAGTTTTGATCCAAAACCTTCCGCCGTCTGTTGGCCGTTCCTGAAAACAGGTGTCCTTCAAAGTTCTGAACACTCTGTTTCCACCGTACCCCGTTACAGCACTTCTTCCCATAGAAGAACATTTTGCGATAGGAAAAGATCTTTTCCATAGGCCCAAGGGCATTACACCGGGCCTGTTTTCTCGCTTGCCGCTTTGCTTTGCGGCGCTGGTATCTTGCTTCATGCCGTTCTTGGCTTGTCATAAAAATAAGTATTCGCCTTTCGTACAGATAAATTGTAGGGTGCCGTCTAATCTGCTTTGCCCTTGCACATGAAATGGGATATGCACGATCCCCCACCATGCAAGAAGCGTCCGTGTAAGGGCATCAAAGGGCAGTTTTAGGGATTGGCTACCCAAGGAAGTATCTCTCCTTTTGCGAAGGTCGTCTTTCACCTGAAATCCAAAAGCCGGGTTTCTGTTACTCCATTTGACCTCGCAATCGCAAAATCCGGGCCGCACGCCAGCCGAGTAGTAAGCGTTGTTATTGTTGTTGTTGCCGTTGTTGTTGACATTGCAGAAATTGTTATTGTTGTTGTAATTAGGGGAACGCAACCACCACCACACCGCCGAGGTGGTGCTGGTGTGATTATTGGCTACTTTGCTGTTACCAGCTTTGTAATAATCATATTGCACCTGATAATTTTGTTCATAGCTATTTGCATAGCTTCTGGAACCGAACACTTCATATTCAGCCAGTAAAAACAAGTAATCGGTGGTGCTGGTCACATTGCTTTGGGTATTGCCGGTATTGTTGCCCACATTATCCGTGTACTTGGTTACAGGCTTCATCACATTCCGCAAGGCGGAAGGCAAAGCCGCCAACAGCGAATTGGAAGGGGGCTTGTGGGTGTGCCGGTGTTGCCCAACAGCGTTTTCCGCATATAGCTTTCTTTCCAACCACCACTATTGCTATTATTAGGATTCATATTGAAATAGCCATTGTTGTTTTGATTACTGTTATATTGGCTATCGCAAAGGGCAACCGCTGTGGTGCCGATTTTGCCAATCTGGAAGTGAATTTTGTTATTCCCTTCCTTGCCGCTGTTGTGGTTGAAGCCCAAAATGAAGGTGTTGATGGTCAGATTGGAGAAAGTGAAGTTCCCAACCTTGCCGTTGATCTGAATGGACTTCATATCACCAACCGCCCAATAGCTGGAACCCTTACCGGAATCACTGACTTGTTTAATGGTGGCCCAATCGTTATCATTCAGGGTATTCGTGGGAAGCGTGACATTAACGGAACAGGTTTTATCAGCCGGGGCAGTATAGTTGGTATCTGCGGCCGACGCTTGACGGTAATTGTGGCGTTTCCTTTGCCTTGCCGGTAACAGTTACCACATTCCCGGAAACGCTCACAGAAGCCACGCTGGGGGCGCTGGACACGGCGCTGATTACGCCGGTGCCGGGGCGGGTCACGGTGATTGTGTCAGACATTTTAGAAACATTCAGGGAAATGGAAGATTTGTTCAAAGAAAGGCTTCCTGTGGCCTTTCCAATCGTCCAAGCAACGGCTTTTTCCGCACTTCCCCCATCCGTCCATTGGTAATTAGAACCGGGGGTGAAAGTGGCATTATAGCTTCCAGCGTTGGTGCCGCTGGTAGTGCCGCCGATGGTCATTTTAGAACTGTCATAACCGGCCCAAGTCGGGCTTTGAGTGGAACCGGTATAAGTAAGGCTTCCGCTTTGAGAAGGGACAGAAACCGTGGCCCTGTTGATTGTCCAAGTTACCTGTTTGGGGGTCTGCGTTCCATCTGTCCACTTATACTTTCCTTTGGGGGTGAAGGTGGCGGTATAAGTTCCCGCATTGGTGGCGGTTGTGGTTCCGCCAAGGGTCAAAGTTTCCGGGTTGTAGCTGTTCCAAGACGGGCTTTGTTCCCCGCCATTATAGGTTAGGGTGCCGTTCTGCGACGGAACAACATCAATGGTATAAATCAACCCTGACACAGCTTCCAAGGCCGAATCCGCCGTTTCCTGTGCGGTCTGTGCGGCGGAAAGGGCTTTTTTCACAGTTTCCCGAATATCAGCATGGGCGGAAGGGCTTTCATTGTGGGTGTTAATGGCTTCTTCAATCGCTTCTGTGGGGTCAGAACTGGAATCGGGAAGCTGTTCAGCGTAATCTCTTTCCGGAACTGACAGAAGAGGAGGAGCTTGTTGTGCGCATCCTTATGCGGCAGGGAGACCTCCATATCAATGCGATGGTGGTGGAAGCGGACATACCCGTCAACCGGATGAGTGCCTTGCTTTTTGAATTGGAGATGAAGGGAGTGGTCAAGGCAATGGTGGGTGGTGTCTATCACTTGCTGACTTGAGCGCGGCAGGTCTCTTGCCTTATATGGACGGTTTCCCGTATTTCATGATGAACTTTTCCGGGTGGTCTGTCGCTATGATGTCTACCCCCAGGTCGACTGCCTTCTGGTTCTCTTCCGTCTTGTCGTCCAGCCCCAGGACAAGTGCCAGTACCTGCAGGTTGTGCTCACGGCATTTCTTTACGAATTGCGGGGTAAGGGAGTCAATCCAGACGACAGCGATGTCGGGATGCAGTTCCTTTACGACATGCTCTATGTCCTTTTCACTTTTGATGTAGGCTTGCAGGGTTCTTACCTCGGGTGCCATCTTTCTGAAGCATTTGGCATGATACTCCTTGCTGAAGGTGAAGTTGCAGTTTTCCAGCATGCCTTCGTCCTTTATCAAGTTCAGTAATTGGTGCAGACCGCCGTTGCGGTAGTCGATGGTGATTCTTAAACCGTGCTCTTTGGCCTTGCGTAGCAGGTCGGTAAGGCGTAGTACCCGTTGTCCGGCAAATCGGGGCGCAAACCAAGAGCCGGCATCCAGTGTGTCGATGTCGGCGGACAGCCATTGGGAGATGGCGCCGGTACCGTTGGTGTACGGTCGAGGTGGAATCGTGCAGTACGTAGAAGACACTGTCCTTACTGATGCAGACATCGCATTCTATATTGCCTACACCGTATTTGATGCACGAATCTACGGATGCCATTGTGTTTTCGGGAGCGATGGTGGCCGCACCACGGTGTGCGCTGGTTAGGGGTATCTTGGTGGTGGCAGGCCGTTGGGAACATCCTGCGGTAAGTAGGATTATGGAAAGCAATGTGAGTACCGGTTTTTTCATAATGGGCTCAAGTAGTGATGTTTTCTTCTTTAACAGTTATAAAAGCCATCGAAGATAGCTATTTTTTGTCATTCGGAGAAACGTATGGGCATAAAAAAAGGAGTACCGCTGTACTCCAACCTTTGTTAACCTTAAATCTAATACTATGAAAAAATCACATTACAAATGTAAGGTTCCCGTTGTTATCTTCCAAATTTCAGAATGTTCCTGCTACTTCTTTTGTATTTCTTTCACTGAATTTTACTGTTTTCGCACACGGATTGACTTTTTGAGAGAGAAGAATCTATTCACAGCGTCCCGGATAAGGCAGAAGTTGCAAATCTGTTTCAATCGTTTCACAGAACCTTTCAGCCTTTGAAAAGAGTGATGGAAAGTGATTTTTATTCGGTAATTATCTTCTACTTTTGTTTGTATACAACGCGAAATTATGGGAAAACGCATTTTTATATATGTCTTTTGGCTACTCCTTTTTTGCATGATGTCGGGGCAGGTAATAGGGCAGAATAAGTCGGTAGAATCCCATAGCCATACTTGTAAAACGGTGCTGGCGTTAAAAAATAATTTGCTTTACGACCTGGCCTTGGCTCCGAACATAGAAGTGGAGCTGCCATTGGGAAAGAGGTGGTCTTTGAATGTTGAGTACAAATGCCCTTGGTGGTCTGACAGCGGATGTAATTTCTGCTATCAGCTCCTTTCGGGAGGGACAGAGGCGCGTTACTGGTTGGGAAACCGCCATACGCGCGGAAGATTGTCCGGACACTTCCTGGGAGCATATGCCGAAGGAGGTACCTATGATTTTCAGTTGAAAAAGGAGAAGGGATACCGGGGGAAGTATTACGCAGCTGCAGGAATAACTTATGGATACGTGCGTCCACTGGCTCGGCATCTGGCGATTGAATTCAGTGTGGGCATTGGATACTTGGATACGGAGTACAGGAAATATACTTCTTATGGAAATGACTTGGTTTGGGTCAGCAGTGGAAAGTATCACTTTATCGGGCCGACAAAAGCAAAAATTTCTTTGGTGTGGCTTCTAACGTCGGGGAGATGAGTGGTATGAAAGATGCACGGCATATGATTCTCTGGCTGTTCTTCGGGCTGTTGCCAATGCTGGGAAGCTGTGACTTCCGCGATATGCTGGATGATTATCCCGTTAGCGGAGTACAGATTAAACTGGATTGGAAAGGGGTGACGGATAAGCTGCCGCAGACCATGCGGATTATCTTCTATCCGAAAGATACTCAAGGGAGAAAGGTTGAAAGTTATCTGCCTGCCGGAGGGGGTGAGGTGAAGGTACCGCCGGGGAAGTATGCGGTGGTGGCCTATAACTTCAATACGGAGAGTATACAGATACGGGGCGACGAGAGTTATGAGACGATTGAGGCTTTTACGGGACACTGTACGGGGCTGGATGTACACGAAGATATGGTTTGGTCGCCCGACCCTTTGTATGTGGTGGCTTTGGACGAGGTGGAAATAAGGCAGAGTGATGTGGCGCTTCCGTTGGACTGGAAGCCGGAAGCGGTAGTGGACCATTATTCCTTTGATATAAAGGTGGAAGGATGGGATAGAATATCGAGCATCATCTGCCATGTGGACGGCTTGAACGGAAGTTACTTTATAGCAACCGTGCTTGCCATTTGAGCGAGGTACCTATATGTGTGGATACAAAGCGTGAAAACGGGCTTTTATGGGGGCATTTCTCCAGTTTTGTATTACTGAAAGATACCAAGACCCGTGCGGATAGTCCTATGTTGCTGACACTGAAGATTGTGAAACGAGATAAAACGGTTCAAGAGGTGAAGGTGGATATCACGGAAGTGATTGAAACAGCTCCTCCCTCGGGAGGAGGCGAAGAAGAACCTGATGTGGGCGTTCCTGGGTCGGAAATCCATATCGAGTTCCCGTACCGGAGGACAAGGTTGTGGTGGATGATTTGGAACCGGGAACCGATGAAGGAGATGGAGGGATTGGTGGCGATGTGGACGATTGGGATGATGAGACGGATGTGGAGCTACCGGTGAATTGATAGCAAACAGACAAATAAATATATTAACTTTAATAACAGACAATTATGAAGAAGGTTTTATTTTTGGCTTTGGCTGCAGCAGCAGTAATGAGTTGCTCGGAAAGTGAGGAGATAGAGAATGCCGGACAAAAGGCGGAGATTAAATTGGGAACAGTAGTGGGTAACACTACGAGAGCCACAGTGACTGATTTGCCGGAATTGCAGAAGGTAGGGTTCACTGTGTATGCTTATAATACGGGAGCAACAACAATGGCCTCCGTTGCGACTTTTGATGCGATGAAGGAATTCATGGCAGCTGTTAAGGTAACTTATAGTGCTCCCGACTGGAGTTTGACTGGGGGAACATATTATTGGCCAATGACGGATAACTTGCAGTTCTTTGCTTACGGGAATCCGGGTACCGGGGCCTTGACGTACAATCAACCGGCTGCTGGTGCTATATATCCTTCCATTACTTATACGGTAGCGGATGTAGCTGCCCAAACGGACTTGGTAGCCGCGAAAGCGACGGATGCAACCAAGGCATCAAATGCCAGTGGGTATCTTTGAAATTCGGCCATATACTGACCCAAATAAATTTCACTGTCAAGGCAGCCGACGCTTTGACTTATAAACTGAAAACACTTACAATATCCGGTGTGCACAATAAAGGAACTTATGGTTTTGATGATTCAATATGGAAGTCACAGGAAGGAACAGCCACTTATGCACATACGATTGACGATGGTGCATTGGAAGTGAATACAACGGGTGTGGAAGTGAATACAGCCTGGATGTTGATGCCCCAGACGTTGGATACGAATGCCAAAATCAATGTTGTCTATGACATCTATGAGAAAGACGTTCTTCTTGATACTGTAACTTCCGCCATTGACTTGAATGATACACAAGCCTGGGGTGAAGGCAAAAAGATACGTTATAGCTGACGCTGGCCAATAAGGCGGCAAAAGTAACCTTTGTACCTGAAGTTGGTCCATGGAGTACGGCTGATGATACGAACGTGGAAAAATAAAACGGCACTGTCCGCAATAAAAAACTGAATTACTTCTATTTTATTCATTCCCCGAAACTTCTTTATGAAAGTTTTCGGGGAATGTTTCTTTTATGAGTATTATTTATCTATTTTTGTCACTGCAACAAACAAACAAATCTACTTGCCGATGCCCAACTCTTCTGCTTGCAGAGGTAAAAAACAATGCGCTCAATGTCCCAAGGCTGTGGACAATGCAATAATATATGCTTCCCACCTCAGAGGATTCCATCTGCCGGCGCGAAAGTGTGAGGAAAATATTATAATTTTCCTGCTGAAAGGAGAAGTGCTTGTCAACAGTAAGGAGTATGCGGGAACTGTGTTGCATGCAGGTGAGTTCATCCTTCAAGCTATTGGTTCCAAGTACGAAATACTTGCCATGACGGATGTGGAATGCGTTTGTTACCGGTTCAGTAAGCCTGAATTCTTCTGTGAGGACCGGTATAACCATATTATGAAAGAGGTTACCCCTCCATTGATATTCTATCCTTTGACCATTACTCCCGAGTTGCAGCTCTTTCTGGAAAGTTCCAAGGCCTATTTGTCCGAGGAGAAGATTTGCCGGGAAATGCTTTGTTTCAAACGGAAAGAACTTGCTTTCATTCTTGGAAATTACTACTCCGACTATGAGCTTTCCATGCTGATACATCCTCTTGCCCAGTATACTAATTCCTTCCACTACTTTGTCTTGCAGAATCATGCCAAAGTCAAGACGGTAGAGGAACTTGCCCAGTTGGAGGATATACAGTAGCTACTTTCCGGCGTATATTCAATTCTGTTTTTCATCAACCGGTGTACGAGTGGATGATGGAACGGAGGAAGGAAAGCGTGGTTTATGAACTTCGTTATACGGATGCTTCTATATCAGAGATTTGCTATAAATATGGCTTTGAATCGCTGCCTCATTTTTCCAATTTCTGCAAAAAGAATTTCGGGGCTTCTCCCCGTAGCTTGCGTGCCGGCAATTTATCTGAAGTAAACGGCATGTCATAAAAAAACTCCTCCGGCGGTTTCCCGGCAGAGGAGTCTCTTGTGATATTAATCAAATATAGTGAAAGCTGAGTGATAAATCTGAGCTTGCTCAAAAGGTTTATCCGAACGCATCCTATATTATTTGCAGAAAGACCGGATTAGTCTTTCAGTTTCGCAATGATAAAGTCGCGGTTCAGGCGAGCAATGTTGCTGATGGAAACATTCTTCGGGCATTCAGCTTCGCACGCACGAGTGTTTGTACAGTTACCGAAACCGAGTTCGTCCATCTTGCTCAACATAGCCTTGGCACGGCGCAATGCTTCCGGTTTGCCTTGGGGCAACAGGTTCAGCTGGCTCACCTTGGCAGAAACGAACAGCATAGCAGAACCGTTCTTACAAGCAGCCACACAAGCACCACAACCGATACAGCTGGCAGCATCCATAGCCTCGTCAGCGATGGGCTTCGGAATCAGGATAGCGTTGGCATCCTGGGGAGCACCGGTACGTACGCTGACGTAGCCGCCTGCCTGCATAATCTTGTCGTAGGCCGTACGGTCGACCATCAAGTCCTTGATAACCGGGAAACCGGCAGAGCGCCACGGTTCAACAGTGATGGTATCGCCGTCGTTGAAACGACGCATATAAATTTGGCAAGTAGTAGCGCCGGTTGCAGGACCGTGGGGGTGTCCGTTGATGTAGAGCGAACACATACCGCAGATACCTTCGCGGCAGTCGTGGTCGAATACAACCGGTTCTTTACCTTCAGAAATCAGCTGTTCGTTCAAGATATCCAGCATTTCGAGGAATGAAGTATCGCCCGGGATATCTTTCATTTGGTATGTTTCAAAAGCGCCTTTTGCTTTCGGACCCTTCTGGCGCCATACCTTGAGCGTAAATGATATATTTTTATCCATTTTCTTTAATTCTTTAAATGTTCAACTTCCCGATTAGCTCTTGTAGTTACGAGTCTGTACCTTGATTGCTTCGTAAACCAGCGGCTCTTTCAGCAATACCGGTTCCTTTTCGTCAGAACCTGATATTCCCAGCAAGCCACGTAGAAGTAGTTTTCATCGTCACGCTTGGCTTCGCCTTCTTCAGTCTGATATTCTTCACGGAAGTGACCGCCGCAGCTTTCGTTACGGTTCAGTGCATCGTAAGCAACCAGCTCGCCCATAGTGATGAAGTCGTACAGACGGATAGCCTTGTCGAGTTCTACATTCATACCTTCCTTGTCGCCCGGGATGAACAGTTCTTTCTCGAACTCCTTGCGGACTTCTTTCAGCTTCTTCAGACCTTCCTTCAAGCCTTCGGCCGTACGTCCCATACCTACATATTCCCACATAATGTGGCCCAGTTCCTTGTGGATAGAGTCTACAGACTTCTTACCCTTGATGTTCATCATCCAGTCAATCTTCTCCTGAACGGCCTTTTCTGCAGCTGCAAATTCGGGCAGGTCGGTAGAGAAACGGGGAACTGTAATCTGGTCGGCCAGATAGTTCTGGATAGTGTAAGGCAATACGAAGTAACCATCGGCCAGACCTTGCATCAGGGCGGAAGCACCGAGGCGGTTTGCACCGTGGTCGGAGAAGTTACATTCACCGATGGCGAACAGTCCCTTGATGGAGGTCATCAGTTCGTAGTCAACCCAGATACCACCCATGGTATAGTGGATAGCCGGATAAATCATCATCGGGTTTTCGTATGGGCTGACATCAGTGATTTCTTCATACATATCGAAGAGGTTGCCGTAACGTTGTGCAACGACATCTTTACCCAGACGGTTGATAGCTTCGGAGAAGTCAAGGAATACGGCAAGACCGGTGTTGTTCACGCCGAAGCCCTTGTCGCAGCGTTCTTTGGCAGCGCGGCTGGCAACGTCACGCGGAACGAGGTTACCGAATGCCGGATAACGGCGTTCCAGGTAGTAGTCGCGGTCTTCCTCGGGAATATCTTTTCCTTGCAGTGTACCTTCTGCAGTTTCTTGGCATCTTCCAGCTTCTTCGGAACCCAGATACGACCATCGTTACGCAGAGATTCGGACATCAAAGTCAGCTTAGACTGCTTGTCACCGTGAACCGGGATACAAGTGGGGTGAATCTGTACGTAAGCAGGGTTGGCAAACCAGGCACCTTTACGGTAGCAAGCCATTGCTGCAGAGCAGTTACATGCCATTGCATTGGTAGAAAGGAAGTAGGCATTGCCGTAACCACCGGTAGCGATTACCACAGCGTGGGCGGCAAAACGTTCCAATTTACCGGTAACGAGGTTCTTTGCAATGATACCGCGGGCACGTCCGTCAATGAGGACAACGTCTTCCATTTCGTAGCGGGTATACAGTTTCACAGTGCCTACGTTCACCTGGCGGCTCAATGCAGAGTATGCACCCAGCAACAGCTGCTGTCCGGTCTGACCCTTGGCATAGAAAGTACGGGATACCTGAGCACCACCGAAAGAACGGTTGTCCAGTGTACCGCCGTATTCGCGGGCGAAAGGAACACCTTGTGCAACGCATTGGTCGATAATATTGTTGGATACTTCAGCCAGACGGTAAACGTTGGCTTCGCGGGCACGGTAGTCGCCACCCTTTACTGTATCGTAGAACAGACGGTATACAGAGTCACCGTCGTTTTGGTAATTCTTAGCAGCATTGATACCACCTTGTGCAGCGATGGAGTGTGCACGGCGCGGAGAGTCCTGGATGCAGAAATTGAATACTCTGAAACCCATTTCGCCCAGAGAGGCGGCAGCACTGGCACCGGCAAGTCCGGTTCCTACTACGATGATGTCCAGACGACGTTTGTTGGCAGGGTTTACTAATTTTTGGTGAGCCTTATAATTGGTCCATTTCTCAGCCACCGGTCCTTCCGGTATTTTAGAATCTATCTTAGTCATAATGCAATTTACAATTTAGTCATTTACAATTTGAATTTAGCAAGCGCCGCACAATGATTTTGCAAAGAATACGACAACTACCAGAGCGAAGCAGAGGACAACGATAGTAGAATAGATGTTGGAGATACATTTCCAACGGTTAATCCATACTTTGTTGTTCCAGCCCAAAGACTGCATGGAGCTCCAGAAACCGTGAGTGAGGTGGAACCACAATGCGCCCAGCCAAACGAGGTAAAGCACTACGAATACCGGATTGCTGAAGGTGTTTTGAATGTGATAGACACCGTTGGCTGCATATGCCAGCGTGAGGGTGTCGGCATGCATGCCCATGTTGTGCATCAACTCGGGAAGCTGCATTTTAGCCCAGAAGTTTACCAGGTGCAGGCCCAAACCCACGATTACGATGATACCCAGTACGAGCATGTTCTGAGAAGCCCATTCCACAGTCTTGGGCTTTTCCGTAACGGCATAGCGTTCGCTACCACGTGCCTTACGGTTCTGCATAGTCAGCCAGAAAGCGTAGATGATGTGATGATGAATAAGGCAGCCAGACCTACCGTAGCCACCAATGCGTACCAGTTTGCTCCCAGGAACTCACAAACCATGTTGTAGCCATTAGCCGAGACTAATGCAACCAGGTTCATCGCCATGTGAAATGTCAGAAACAGGACAAGGGCGATACCGGTAACGCTCATCACCACTTTCCTTCCTACAGATGAATTACTTAACCACATAAATGATTGAATTTAAGTTATTTAATAGTTTGAAAATTTGTTCTATCAGGATACTTCTGTAAATGTTTCGCAAAAATAGGAGAAATCCAGCGATAAAGCAAGCGATTAAAGAAATAATTCCGTAATCCGGCAGAATGCGAAGTTTGCGGACAAGTAAAAGGTTTACTCGTCCTCCTGGTCTTTGCCTTGCTCTTTGCATATGATGGAAATCTTTTCTCCGTTTGCCAAGCGTTTTCTCAGGGCGCGAGGCGTGTCTCCGAAAGAGTCTTTGCAGAAGTGGGCAAAGTGGGATAGGGAATCAAAGCCATAGCGGGCGCTGATGATTGAAATGCGTTGTTTGGTGTATTGCAGGTCGTTCAGAATTCCTTCACGTTTCTTGTCCAGAATCCATTCATAGACCGGGACCCCATACATATTTTTAAACAGACGGCGGAATGTGGTAGTGGTATATCCGCGAGGTGGGCAAACTCTTCCACATTCTTCACCTTGTCGTAGTTCTGCATGACGAAATATTGGAAGCTTTCCGTATAAGTGCTGATGGGGTAGAAGAATGTACTGATTTGGTGTAGCGGATAGTAGCATGTCAATATGTATACCAATTCCTGGCATTTCATTTCAATGTATTTGCTGCACGCATAGGGTTGCTCGTTGAGGTAGCAGGCAAGGCTTTTCAGGAGCCCTTCGAGCATGGAAATCGCGGTAAGCGGGGTATAAGTCAAGGGGGCTTCCGAGCGTTTCAGTATCTCCTTGTAGCGCTCTTCGCAAATCAGAGGAAGCTCGGTGAACCAATAGACAATATATTCCACTTCGGTCAAAGCCAGGAGTTCTACTTTGGAGCCGATGGCTTGCAAGATGAGCTGGCGGCTTTGGAGAGTGGTGCCCGGATATTCGTCACTGTTTACAAGTAATTCACCTTTCAGCATAAATATCATGCAGTTCTGTGTGCACTTTTCAGCAGAGAAATGTTGTCCCTTGGGGTAGTGGCGGTAAACCAATACTCCTTCTGATTTTTGGGGACATACCATACAATCAATCTGTCGGTTGCAGCAAGTTTCCAGTCTCATGAAATGATTAGCGAATTATTATAAATGTGGCAACAAAGATAGAATTTTTTTGTGAAAACTACTATCTATTTGTCCTATCTTTGCGTCAAACATAATATAAAGGAACTTATGAAAAAGGCTATTTTTTTTGTATATTTTATCTGCCTTGTTGTATCCGGTCTTTCGGCACAGAATTGGGATATTAACACTTTGCACCGGGTTAACAGTTGGGATGGCAAGTTTGTCCGTAACTATAATAAGATAATTTCACGTTCGGAGCCCTATGTTGCTGTCGGTGTTCCGGTGGCGATGGCGGTTGCCGCTTGGATAAAACATGATAAGGGTTTGCTGAAAGATGCGGTCTACGTAGGTACAAGTGTAGCGGGGGCTTTTGTTGTGACTTATGGAATGAAATATCTGGTGGACCGTGAGCGTCCTTATGATAAATATCCCGACAGAGTGCATGCATATAGCCATGAAGGCAGCCCGTCTTTTCCTTCCGGACATACGGCGACGGCTTTTGCCCTTGCCACCTCGCTCAGTGTAAGTATCCTAAATGGTATGTGATAGCTCCGTCTGCCCTGTGGGCTTGTTCCGTGGGAGTTTCCCGTATGAACGAGGGAGTGCATTATCCGTCGGATGTGTTGGCGGGGGCTGCAATCGGTGCTGGATGTGCTGTGGTCAACATCTACGTCAACAAGTGCTGAATAAGTGGCTGTTCGGAGAATGATTTTAGGCGCGAATTACGCGGAATTAGATAAACTAAATCCGCATAATCCGCGCCTAAGTTTGTTTCAAGTCGGCTATTGGATAATAGTGCTGTAGATGCCTTCGTTCAGCACTTTTAGAGCTTGCTGCACGCTCTGGTTCGTGCTGTTCATCACCTGGAAGTATTCGTTCATGTCCCATAGGTCACGGGCTATCAAGGCTTTAAGTTGTGTCTTGATGAGCGGTAGGGATTGGTTGTACTGTTTCTCGTCAAACTTGATTTTCTCTTTGTCGGCAAGCGTACGTATTTCGGCAAGGAAGTTATCGTCTATCTCGAACTTCTCGTTGAAGGCTTCGAATTTCTTGTATTTGTTCTGCAACTCCTTCCGGTGCTTCTCGATGTAGCCGGTAGTGGCTTTGATAACCACGCCTTTGGCTACGAGGTTGCGGTGATAGTCTGTGTACTGGGTAGTGTCGATGGGGACGAAGAAGTCGGGCATGATACCTCCACCTCCGTAAACGGTACGTCCCATACGCTTGGTCTGTGCTTTCAGGGAGTCGGCAAAATGGATACTGTCCGCATGAATCATTTCTCCATGATTGAAGCGGTCTATCAGTTCCTGGTTATACTTATCCTGACTGTTCTCGCCGGTTAGGCGGCCGTCGAGGTTGGCAGTGCTGTCGTAAGGCTTCTGGATACAACGGCCCGAAGGAGTATAGTAGCGGGCGATAGTGAGGCGAATCATGGAACCGTCCGGCAGGTCGATAGGACGCTGTACCAATCCCTTGCCGAAGGTGCGGCGTCCTACTACCACGCCTCTGTCCCAGTCCTGGATGGCTCCGGTCACGATTTCACTGGCAGAAGCGGAGTACTCGTCCACCAATATGATGAGACGGCCGTTCTTGAAGTTGCCCGTACCTTTGGCAAAGAAATCACTGCGGCGTGCGGCCCTTCCTTCGGTGTAGACGATGAGTTCTTTTTGCTTCAGAAATTCGTTGGCAAGGTCGATGGCGGCATTCAGATACCCTCCTCCATTTCCTTGCAGGTCGAGGATGAGGTCTTTCATTCCTTTCTTTTGCAGGCTTTTCAGGGCTTCTGCAAACTCTTCGGCGGTGGTTGCCCCGAAGCGGTTGATACGGATATAGCCGGTTTTGGGTTGTATCATGTAAGATGCGTCCAGGCTGAGGATGGGAATTTTGTCACGCTTCACGGTGAAGTACAGCTGGTCGTCCACGCCACGGCGCACGATGGTGAGTTTCACTTCCGAGTCTTTCGGTCCGCGCAGGCGGCTCATAATATCTTCCGTGCTCATTTTTACTCCGGCAATGGCGCTGTCATTGACGGCTACGATACGGTCGCCGGCAAGGATGCCCACCTTCTCGGAAGGTCCGTTGCTCACGGGTTGTATCACAAGCAGGGTATCTTCTATCATCTGAAACTGTACGCCGATGCCCTCGAAATTGCCTTGCAACGGCTCGTTCATCTTCTTCACTTCTTCGGCGTTGTTGTAGGTGGAGTGCGGGTCGAGTTGTGCCAGCATCTTGATGATGGCTTCTTCCACCAGCTTGTCTTCATCCACCTTGTCCACATAAAGGTTGGTGATGGCAAACTCTGCCATTTGCAGTTTGCGCAGGGCTTCATTGTTCGGCTTTTGCGCTTGTGCCGTCACCGCGCATATACATATTATAATAGTAAATAGTTTTTTCATCATTTCCATTTTAATCCCTAATCCTTTATCCTTAATCCCTAATCTCCATTCCCTCCGGTATGAACATGCTTATGTCCTTGCCGTATTGCAGCAGTTCGCGCACGGTGGTGGAACTGACGCAGGTAAGTTCCGGCTCGGTGAAGAGCAGGATGGTTTCTATGCCGGTCAGTTTGCGGTTGATGTCGGCAATGGTTTCCTCGTATTCGAAATCCTTCACGGTGCGTATGCCGCGTATTATCAGACTGGCATCTACCTGCCGGGCAAAGTCGATAGTCAGGCAGTCATAGGACTGCACAATGATGCGCGGCTCGTTCCGGTAGTAGTCTCGTATCATTTGTTCGCGCTTTTCCAAGGGGAAATACGTATTCTTATTTTCATTGATGCCGATGCCTATGACGATTTCGTCTATAAAAGTCAGTGCACGGCTCACTACCGAAGAGTGTCCGATAGTAAACGGGTCGAATGTTCCCGGAAAGATAGCTCTTCTCATGATGCCAAATCTTCTTCTATAACCAAGTTGTTGATAATAAAGTTTTGTCGTTCCATGGTATTCTTACCCATGTAGAATTCCAGCAGCTCTTTTACGAGTCTGTCTTGCGCAGGGACACTTGTTCCAGACGCATATCCTTGCCGATAAAATGCTTGAACTCGTCGGGCGAGATTTCTCCCAGACCTTTGAATCGGGTGATTTCGGGGTTGGGACCCAGTTCTTCAATGGCTTTCACACGTTCCTCCTCTGTATAGCAATAACTTGTCTTCTTTTTGTTGCGCACGCGAAAGAGAGGGGTTTGCAGGATATATACATGCCCTTTCTTTATCAGGTCGGGGAAGAACTGCAGGAAGAAGGTGATGATGAGCAGGCGGATGTGCATGCCGTCCACATCGGCATCGGTAGCTACGATGACTTTGTTGTAGCGCAGTGTCTCTATGCCGTCTTCTATATTCAAGGCTGCTTGAAGCAAGTTGAATTCTTCGTTTTCATAAACTACTTTCTTGGTGAGTCCGTAGGAATTTAGCGGTTTACCACGCAGGCTGAATACTGCTTGGGTATTCACGTCGCGGCTCTTGGTGATGGAACCGCTGGCGGAGTCTCCCTCGGTAATGAAGATGCAGGATTCGGTTTCCTGGTCTTTGCCTTTACCGTCACTCAAGTGGTAGCGGCAGTCGCGCAGCTTGCGGTTGTGCAGGTTGGCTTTCTTGGCGCGTTCGCGTGCCAGCTTGGTGACGCCGGCAATGGCTTTGCGCTCTTTCTCGGAGTCTTGTATCTTTTGCAGCATCACTTCGGCCACAAGCGGGTTCTTGTGGAGGTAGTTGTCCACTTCCGTCTTGATGAAGTCTCCTACGTATTTGTTCACCGTGGGGCCGGCGGGCTTGTGTTCCTGCGGCGCGCAGGCCACATGTTGTTGCTGCCCAGTTTCGTTTTGGTCTGGCTCTCGAACATGGGTTCCTCCACGTCGATGGCAATGGCGGCTACCAGTCCGTTGCGGATGTCGGCATATTCCTGGTTCTTGTTGTAGAACTCCTTGATGGTACGGGCAATGTGTTCCTTCAAGCAGTCTGGTGTGTGCCGCCTTGGGTGGTGTGTTGCCCGTTGACAAAGGAGTAGTACTCTTCGCCGTATTGGTTGGTGTGTGTGAAGGCAATCTCGATGTCCTCTCCTTTCAGGTGGATGATGTCGTAAAGGCCTTCGCTGGTCATGTTGTCTTTCAGCAAGTCCTCCAGCCCGTGGCGGGAAACGATGCGCTGGCCGTTGTAAATGAAGGTGAGGCCCGTATTCAGGTAGGTGTAGTTGCGCAACAGGGTTTCTACGAACTGGTTCTGGAAGGAATAGTTCAGGAAGAGTGTGGCGTCCGGTTCGAAGAAGATATAGGTTCCGCTTTCTTCTGTCGAGTCTTCGGTCACATCACTCAACAGCGTTCCTTTCTCGAAGATGGCGGTACGTACTTTGCCGTCGCGGTAACTGCGTACCTCGAAACGGCTACTCAGCGCATTGACCGCCTTGATGCCCACGCCGTTCAGTCCGACACTTTTCTTGAAAGCCTTTGAATCATATTTACCCCCGGTATTCAGTTTGCTGACCGCCTCTACCAGTTTGCCTTGCGGAATGCCTCGTCCATAGTCGCGTACGCTGACACGCAGACTGTCTTCTATAGTCACTTCTATACGCTTTCCGGCACCCATCTTGAACTCGTCGATGCTGTTGTCCATCACTTCTTTCAGCAACACATAGATACCGTCATCGTTCTGTGAGCCGTCGCCCAGACGGCCTATGTACATACCGGAACGGACACGGATATGCTCCATGTCGTCGAGGTGGCGGATGTTGTCGTCGGTATATTCCACGCTGGAAACGGGGCTCTCTGTGATATTGTTGTCTGCTTCTTCCAGTGGCAGGGTCATATTGTTGTTATCTTCCATAAGTACGTTATTCCTTCATATTGCGCATTGCGACAAAGGTAATGAGAAATTCGGGGGTTCGCAAAAAAATAATGTCTTTTATGGACTTCTGACAAGCTTATATTCTGGATTTAGAACTTATTTTATTCCTTTCACAAAGCATCTTCTCCGTTTATGCTGTTCCGTCTTGAAGTACTCCCACTGCGCTTGCACCTTGCCGTTCAGCTCCAGCTCCGGATTACTCTCGGCATACTCGAAACCAAGTTGCTGATAGACGGGGATAAGGTCGGAGAACAACAATGCATTTACCCCCTTGTTCTGATACTCCGGTTTCACGGCAACCAGCAGCAAATCGAGCATCTTGGGATATTTCTTCAAGAAGATGGTCTTGGCCAGGTGATACCAACCCATAGGAAGCAGGCGCCCGTGGGCTTTTTGCAACGCTTCGGCGAGTGACGGCATGGAAATGCCTACGGCAAGCAGCTGGTCATCGGCATCGGTAATCAATGTCACCATGCGTAGGTCGAGGATGGGCAGGTACATCTTGACGTATTGGTCAATCTGCCGTTGGCTCAGTGCAGAATAGCCATAGAGTGGCTGATAGGCTTCGTTCATCAGTTCGAAGATGGCCTGACCGTAGTCTTGGGCAATCTTCTTGGCAGATGTGTATTTCTTTACCTTGAGGTTATACTTGCGCTGGATGAGGTCGGAGATGCGCTTGTGCTTGTCGGGTATGGCGTCGGGAATGTAGATTTTGTATTCCACCCAATCGGCATCCTTCTCAAAGCCATGCGTTCCAGATGTTGCGGATAGTAGGGATAGTTATAAATGGTGGCCATGGTGCTGAGCTGGTCGAATCCTTCGATGAGCATACCTTCGGCATCGAAATCTGTGAATCCCAGCGGGCCTTGTATATGTGTCATTCCCCGTTCTTTTCCCCATTCTTCCACGGTGCGAATCAGGGCATCGGAGACTTCCGCATCATCGATGAAGTCTATCCAGCCGAAGCGGACTTCCTTTTTGTTCCAGGTTTGGTTTGCCTTGTGGTTGATGATGGCAGCTACACGTCCTACGATTTTACCTTCCCGATAAGCCAGGAAATAGTCGGCTTCACAAAATTCGAATGCAGCGTTTTTCTTCTTGTTGAAGGTGTTGAGCATGTCATCGAAAAGGTCGGGGACGGAATAAGGGTTGTTTTTGTATAGCAGGTAGTTGAAACGGATAAAGCGCTCCAGTTCCCGTCTTGTGGTTACTTTCTTGATTGTAATTGCCATAGTTGTTCAATATTGAGACCACAAAGGTAATGCAAACTGAGAGCAGAACAAAATAAGCTTGCTTATTTTTTATGCCGAGGTACAGCTTGCCTTATTTAAAAATACGTGATAATCTTTAAAATACCGCGTAGGGTGTTTGTAAATTTGCTGTTAGAGGTTGTATATCAGTACCGCTGTGTAGGCAATGTAGCAGAGAATCAGAATGCTTCCTTCCACCCGGGTGATGATGCGTTTCCCGAAAAAGATACCGAACAGCCAAAGCAGGATGCTGGACCTACGAGTACCCACAAATCGAAATTGGTGATGCCCGTCAGACGCAGTGGAGTGATGGAGGCCGAACAACCCAGTACGAAGAATATATTGAAGAGATTACTTCCGATGACGTTTCCGATGGCTATTTCGGGGTTTTTCTTCAAGGCGGCTACGATGGAGGTGGCGAGTTCGGGCAGTGAAGTGCCGCCTGCTACGAGCGTCAGCCCGATGATGGATTCGCTGACACCCAATCCGCGGGCTATGCCGCTGGCACCGTCTACAAAGAAATTACCTCCGATGATGAGGCCGGCAAGTCCGCCGAGAATGTATAGGGCGGACTTCCACGCGGGTAACAGCCTGATTTCGTCTTCTTCCTGTAAGTGCTCCTTTTCCGGTTCCTTCATACTTCCATCCCTTTTGCAATGGCAAAAGTATAACTCAGGAAAATGGTAAAGAAGCATAGCAGCAATAGGCCGTCGGTGATGCTGAGTATGTTCTCCCCACTGCTGTCCAGTAAGACGTCGTTGGCACAAATCAGCAGGGCGAAGGATGAAAGGATGCAAAGGGGGATTTCGCGTTTCAGTGTGTTACGGGTAATGGCTATCGGGGCAAAAAGGGCCGTACAACCCACAATCATCAGGGTATTGAACGTATTGCTTCCCACCACATTGCCAATGGCAATGTCTGCACTGCCTTTGAGAGCAGAGGATATGCTGACGGTGAGTTCCGGTGCGGAAGTGCCGAAGGCAACAATGGTAAGCCCGATGACGATGGACGGTATATGGAAACGTTTGGCAACGGATGCGGCACCGTCTGTCAAGCCATTGGCACCCAGAAGAATGAGGAGCAGTCCTCCGACAAGAAACAATATATCCATAGGTATGTCAATTTTGAGTACAAAGATAGTGCAAACCGGATACAGAACTTTCATGTTTGCATGAAAAAGTTATGTCGATTAGAGTAGGAAGTTAAAAACATTCCGTATGTTTGAAGCATTTATTGGGTATATTTGCATAATTAAAGAATCAAATCAAGAAGTTTATATATGAAGGTTATCCGTGCTTTCTGTCTTTGTTGGCTGTTGATGCTGGCAGACGGAGTGTCAGCTCAGTTGGTAGATAAAGTGCTCAGTGTTTTAGGTGAGGATAGTGTGGGGAGTGTCACAGTGGCAAGGACTGACTCCGATTCGATTCAGTTGTCGCTTGTCCGGCAGGAGTTGGAAACAGCCCGGCTGAATGAGGCGAACCTGCGGATGGAAATGGAGCAGATGAAGTTGGCGGGCTATGCGGCCGATTCGGTGAAGCTGGCATTGCAGAAACAACGCATTGATTCGTTGCGGACGGTGACACCGGGTATTCCGGTGGTGGTGGAGAAGGACACTTTGTTCTATCTGTATGCCAAGCGTGGAGGCATACGCCCCAACAGCGAGCCAAAGATGTAAGCAACGTCATCGAAGCATTGGGCACGCGTTTCAATCTGCGTCCGGACTCTGTTTATTTAGAGAGTACGGATATTGTTACAGACTTGATGTATGGCGAAAAGGTCATCATTTCCTTTACCGATCAGGATGCTTTGTGGGAAAACTGTACCCGCGACCAGCTGGCCGCCAACAAGAGGCATGTCGTGGTGGACAAACTGAAAGCCATGCAGAAGGAGCATAGCTTGTGGCAGTTGGGTAAGCGTATCTTGTACTTTATCCTGGTGCTTGTGGGACAGTTCTTCTTGTTCAAGTTTACCAACTGGCTGTTCAGAAAACTCAAACTACGCATTCAGAAGCTGAAGGATACCAAGCTGAAACCGATCTCTATTCAGGATTATGAATTGCTGGATACGCAGAAGCAGGTCAACCTGCTGGTGTTTGTTGCCAACCTGGTGCGTTATGTAGTCATGCTGTTGCAGTTGCTGCTGACGGTTCCGTTATTATTCTCCATTTTCCCTCAGACCAAGAGCTTGCTTATACATTATTCTCCTACATCTGGAATCCTATAAAGGTCATCTTGAATGGAATAGCCGACTATATACCCAATCTGTTCACTATCTTTGTGATATGCTATGCGGTGAAGTATCTGGTCAGACTGGTGCGTTATCTTGCCAATGAGGTGCAGGCTGAACGGCTGAAGATAAACGGCTTCTATCCGGATTGGGCCATTCCTACCTATCATATTGTGCGCTTCTTGCTTTATGCGTTTATGATTGCCATGATTTACCCTTATCTGCCGGGTTCCAAGTCGGGAGTCTTCCAGGGAATCTCCGTGTTTGTCGGCTTGATTGTTTCGCTCGGTTCCAGTACGGTTATCGGCAATATCATTGCAGGACTGGTCATAACCTACATGCGGCCTTTCAAGCTGGGTGACCGCATCAAGCTGAACGATACTACGGGCAACATCATTGAGAAAACACCGCTCGTCACCCGCATCCGTACTCCGAAGAATGAGGTGGTGACCATTCCGAACTCTTTCATCATGTCTTCCCATACGGTCAATTACAGCCAGTCTGCCCGTGAGTATGGATTGATTATCCATTCGGAGGTCAGTATTGGCTACGATGTTCCGTGGCGGAAGACACATCAGCTGTTGATAGAGGCTGCATTGAATACTCCTGGAGTGATAGATGATCCCCGTCCGTTTGTATTGGAGACTTCCCTTCAGGATTATTATCCGGTTTATCAAGTGAATGCCTATATCAGGGATGCCAACAGCCTTAGCCAGATTTACTCTGATTTGCATCAGAATATCCAGGATGCCTTCAACGAAGCAGGCATCGAAATCATGTCTCCTCACTATATAGCTACGCGTGACGGCAGTGAGACGACCATACCCAAGGATGACTTACGGGAGAAAAAGCAGTAAGGGAGCCGGTTATCGTGCCAGTAAAATCTCTGCAAACGGTACGTAGAACATAAACATCCTCCATTCCTTTGTCTGGAAATCATAAGTTTCGATGAAGTCGCCTTCACGATAGCCTGCAAACTGCACGTAGAGTTTCCTTGTCTGCCCGTCCTTGGAGTAGTACATGGCAGCGGAGCGTACGGCGTTGGGGTAGGTGGCGAAAGGCTCTTTCAAGTTTCCGGCAGTAGTATCCCATAAGCAGAATTGCGTATCTCCACCATTGGCACGGGAAACGATATAGCCTCCTTTGCATTGCAGGCTGTTTGGGTTTTCGGGGGATGGTTCCATAATCCGGAAAGGTATCAAGGCTTCGGCTTGATGGGGTCGTAGCAATGCATCTTTTCTTTGGCGATGTCTATCACGACGGGCGAGAAGGTGCCGTCGCCGTTGTTGGCCGAGAGCAGCATGTGGGCGTCGGCTATCACGCCCGGATAGCGTGAGAGGGATTCGGGCTTCAGTCCATCCGGTAATGGTATTTCGGGAGTATGTATCGGTGGCATATTCAACCGGGTATATACCGGATAAGAGATGCTACAGTAGGTGAGGAGCTTATCTCCGGCCATTTCCAGGGAAACAGTGTTGTTGAAGTCCGAGCAGATGGTAATTGCGTTACGTTCTACCGGGTTACACCAATAGTGCATGCAGAGGTCGTATCCGTCGATGAAACTACTGCCGTCTTTCTCCCGTATCCCGCAGAGGATATTGGTGCCGGGGATGTTGGCGGCAAGGTGGAAATCTTCGTCGTCATGGAACTGGATTACTTCCGATATTTCTTGTGTTACCAGGTCGATACGGGTGATGCCGCGGGGAACGGTCGGTGTGTAAATGGCGTGGGAGTTGGTGATACCGTAGAGATATGGTTCTTCGGGGGATTGTCCGTCGGCTACCGAAATCTGGCCGAGAGGCTGAAGCTGTCCTGCCCGTTCCAGGAACATTTCTACCCGTGAGGCGGGCCAGTGTCCGGGGGCAAGGAAAGTAATGCTGTTGGTGGTTTGCTCCGTGGTAACGCGCGTGTGTAGCGTGAATACCCTTCGGGAAAGAGAGGATTGTCGGCTATCGGCCAGTAGATGTCCAATATGATTTGGTCGCCGCTCTGCAAGCCGTCGGCTTTGACGGTCACGGCATCACCGGGATTGAAGGTCTTTCCGGCATCGGATATGGTGATATTGGTCACAAAAGCGGGTTGTTTCTCTTTGTCGTCATCACTGCAAGCGGCAAGTAGCAGGCTGATTAGTAGCAGGAAGTGTATCTTCTTCATCATAGTTATGTATTGACAAATGCAAATATAGGGCTTTTTCTTGTATTCCTGCGGATAGGCTTTGTTTTTGTCGTATGAGATGGAAAAATCCTCCTACGAAACATGGTCTTTTGCTTCGTGGGAGGAAAGTGGTTGTTCGGCAGGGCTTCGGGGGAATGCGCCTGCTTGCGTGCCGGCTTGGATTATTTGCTGCGCGTCACCGTGTGCAATACATTCCCTTTCTTGTCAATCATGCGCAGTTCCAGTGTCTTTTTGCTGGCCGATACAATGGAGAAACCCGGTTCGGGGCTGCAGAATACGGTCCCTTCGATGGGCTTCACCTTGCGGGCGAGCGAACCGGCAGAATTGGTGATATAGTCGATGTCGCTGCCTGCCACGCGTACGTGCTGGAAGTTGTGGATGTGCCCGCAGATGTACATATCCACCTTGTGCTTGCGCAGGATGGGATCGAGACGTGCCTGCATATCCGCGCGTTCGCTCTCGTCCTCGGGGTTTCGGCATAGATGGGATGGTGTCCGGCAACGATAACCCAGTCCTCTTTGGCGGCAGTCAGTACGGAATCTATCCAGGAAAGTTGTTGCTGGTAATCCTGCTTGCAGGCATCGGGATAGGTCTCGCTGTCGTTGCGGTATTTGTCAATCATCGGGGCGGTGTCTACCCAAAGGATGCGGATGGTAGCGCCGTTGTCCTCGAACGTCTTGGTATAATAACGGGCGGGCATGGTCCAGCGGCGGCTGATATTACTGTAGTCGAGCACAGCCTGCGTATTGCCGCGGTATTCGTGGTTGCCCAGCAGGGGGAACCAGTCTATCATCAGCTCCGGGTGGCTGTAAATAAGTTCGTAGTTGGTCATCCAAAGCGGGTCGTTCACGCTACGTACGCCTTCAAAGTGGTGTACATCGCCGGTGGCAAGAACGAATTCGGGGCCTACTTCTTCTGCCATTTGTCCCATCAGTCGGCGATGGGCTTTTGGTCGTAGTAGCCGTTACGGCCGAGGTCGTTGGCTACGTAGAAGTTGAACTTCTTGTCGAAGATGGAGTAATCGGTGATTTGGGCAATGGCTGCGTTGCCGAGTAGGGCAATAAACAGTAAAAGGAATATTTTCTTCATTGTCATTATTAAATTGTTGAGTAGTTAATGTTGATAACTTGTTGAGATAGAATTCGCTGTTTAAAAATTAATCTTCACTCCCGCATTCACTTTCACGCCGTAGTATTCTGCCTGCATGGTACGGTCTTTTGTGCCCTGGTAGTAGCGTAGCGGCTGGTTCAGCAGGTTGTTGGCTTCGGCGTAGAAGGTAGTCTTGAACTTCTTTCCGAAGGTATAGCTCGCGTTTACGTCCATATAGTTCACTTTGTCGTAGTAGCGGTCGTAGAAGGTGCTTTCTCCCATTTCGTCGATGAAGTCGGAAGCGAAGTTATAGCTCAGACGCAGGTTTAGGCCGCCTTTCTCAAAGTATAGGGAAGCGTTTGCGGTATGCTCTGGAGAACCTGGCATGCTCAAGTCTTTCTCATTCTCGCGGCCTTCGAAGTTGAAGTCTTCCACACGGGAGTGGGTGTAGGTGTACGTTCCGTAGAAACCTACACATTTCAGAGCGGGAGCAATGAAGCTGAAGTCGCGCTGGTAGGATAACTCTACCCCTACCAGGTTGGCGTTGCCCGCATTCTTGGGTTGGGTGAAGCGGGTGTAGGTGTTACCCTGGTATTCGTAGTTGGTGCTCACCTGGTCTACGATGAAGTCGTCTATCTTCTTGTAGAAGATGCCGGCACTTATCAGACCGATGCTGCGGAAGTAGTAGTCGGCACTCAAGTCGAAGTTGTAGGAGACGGTAGGTTTCAGCTCCGGGTTTCCGATGGTGATTTCGTTGTCGGAACGCTTGATGTTCACACTGGGCACGAGGGCCGAGTATTTGGGGCGTGACAAGGTTTGGGTAAACGAACCGCGCACTTTGAAGTCATCGTTTACATTCCACTTTACGAGCAGCGACGGCAGGAAGTTGATGTAGCTGTTGCGCTGACGGTCGGTCTTGCTGGTGAGGTCTTCGTCGGCATCGTAGGTGCGTCCCGTATAGGCAAGGTTGGTGTTCTCTATGCGAAGTCCGGTCATCAGTTCCACGTCTTTTGTCAGTTTTTGGTCGAAGCGGAGGTAGCCGGAAGTCACGGTTTCGCGGGCGTTGAAGTTTCCGGCAAGTTCTTCCTGCACCTGTTCTTTCTCAAAGAGGGAAGCGTTGTTCAAGTCTAAAGAGCCGGTGTATTCCTTGCTGGCGTAGATACCTGCCTGATATTTGTTGTTGGGCATGAAGTTCTTGTTGGTCTGGTCCACTGTATTTGCCAGGCTGTTCGTCATGAAGGCATCCTCGTCCAGAGGAGAGTATTCGTAGAAGTCCACTTCTTTATCCTTGGTCTTGCGCACTACCTTTGCGCCGAACTTCAGCTTGTTGCCGTTCTTGAAGGGAAGTTTGAAGTTGGCGGAGAACTTCAGGTCCTGCTCCTTGATGTCTTCCTGCTGTTCCGTCAGCTCTTTCAGGCTGAATTCATCGTTCAATGTCATGGTAGAGCCTGTTTTGGGGCTGGCAAAGGGTTGGCGTTCGTCGCTCAGGTCCATGTCGAACTTCTGTTTCTTCAGTTGGAAGTCGATGTAGCGTTCGTTGGGACGTTCTTCGCTGGCTTTGGCATAGCTGGCGTGCCAGTCCATGGAGAGGGCGCCGAAGAGGTGTTCGCCGCTGAGGGCAAAGTCCATGGTGCGCTGGCGTTCCAGGCGGGCGTACGGTTGTCCGGCGTACCGGCTTTGGTCTGTATGCGTACGGTGCGTTGCCGTCGGGGTCAAGGTCTTTCAGCGTGGTACGGTAGCGGTTCTCCCAGTCGTTGCGGTTGTTGAAGATGCCTTTGAAGGTGAGTTTGTGGTTGGCATTGATGTCCCAGTCCAGTGCGGCGGAGTAGCTTTGGCGTTCGCGGGTGACGTAGTATTGGCGGATTTGGTAGTCGTTGACGTACGTCTTGCCGTTGTCATCCTGCTCCCATACAAATTCGGTGTCGTAGGAACCAGAAGGTGAGTTCTGATAGGAGCCGATACAATCAAGCCGAGTTTGTCGTTGAAGAAGCGGTCGCCGTAGGTGAAGCCAAGGTTCAGTTGCGCCTTTTCGCTCACCCAGTTGTAGCCGGTTCCGGCGGTGGCGGCAATGGTACGCTTGTAGGGGGAGTTCTTGGTGACGAGGTTGATGCTGCCGCCGATGGCGTCGCCGTCCATATCGGCGGTTACTACCTTGTTCACTTCGATGGTCTGAATCATGTCTGCCGGAATGAGGTCGAGCTGTACGTTGCGCGTATCGCCTTCGGCAGAGGGAACGCGGTTGCCGTTGATGGTGACGGAGCTGAGGTCGGCACTCGTGCCCCGCACTTGCCCGAAGCGTGCCTCGCCTTGGTCGTACTGCACGTTGATGCCGGAGATGCGTTTAAGGGCGTCACCGATGTTGGAGTCGGGGAACTTGCCTACCTGGTCGGCAGAGACTACATTCGTAATCCCCATGTTGTTTTTCTGTGAGTTGATGGCACGGCGCTGTCCCTGGAAGGCGCCGCCTACCACCACTTCCTGCAACTCCACGCCTTCGTTCAGTACGACGTCTTTTTCCAGTGTACGGCCTGCGGGGATGGTGATTTTCAGTTCTACGGGAGAGTAGCCCACGTAGCTCACCTTTACTGTATAGGTTCCCGGGTCAAGGTTAGAGAAAGTGTAGAAGCCGTTGACGTCGCTCGTCACGCCAGTGTGTAGTTTCTCGATGTAGATGGATGCGCCCGGGAGAGTTTGTTTAGTGGCGTCGATGATGCGTCCACGTACAGTTCCTTGTTTCGTGACATTTGCTTTTTCGTCGGCAATGGCCGTATTGACGGTGGCGGTGAATAGGAGTAAGAATAAGAATGCTCTCAAAATCTGTTTCATACTTGTTATTATCTGTTAATAATCTGCCGCAAAAGTAGAGGGTTGCCGTTACGTGGAGGTTGCGGAGCGTTGAAGAACAGATAACGATTCAGTTACAATGAGGTTACATAAATTCTTGGAGGTAGTACCTTTTCGGCGGTATCTCCCTTTGCCGTCATCTGGCAGACTGATGCTAAAGATGCACGAGATGTGCATCTCGGACTGTATGAGATGTACATCTCGAGCAACATGAGATGTACATCTCGTGCAGGGGAAGGTATAGGGGTTGGTGTCTTATCCCGTAGCCTGGCAGCGGATAAGTACCTTCTTCTCGTCTGCCAGAGTAGTGGCAAAGAGATAAGTGCCTCCCCCTTCGGCCAATTTCAGTCGTTTGCGCAGTTCGGCCACGGTGGCGGGGAAGTTGCGCACGGTGAGGTTCGCCTTTTTCTCGGCAGCCAGCATCTCTTTCACTTCTTTCTTGCCGAAGCCGCAGGAGGAGGTAATCCGGAACTTGCGGCCGGGGAAGTCCGGCAGGAAGTGGTCCGAGGTGTAGAGGTGGCTGTTGGGATGCAGTTTTTCCACCTTATACAATGAGGAGAGGCTGCGGAATGCACCGGCTTTCAGCACGGAGCATTCGGTTCGTAGAGGTATGATTTCAGTTGAGGGGTGTAGGGGCATGCACGCTCCTTCTCCTGCCGGCGGGTGAAGACGAGGCTTGGGGAGCCGGTACACCGGTGAAGTTGACGCAATGGATGGGGATGTCGTCTGCCGGCACTCCTTCGCCTTGTCCCAGCAAGAGCAGCAGTTCCTTGCATTCGTTGCCCACGGAGACGATGTGTGCCTCTCGTACATGCTTCAAATCGTTCAGGGCAAGGGTGAGGTCGAGCATGGGGGAGAGTTTTACCAGTACGTGTCTTGCCTTGCGCAGCAGCAGTTCTTCGAGGGCGGCTATATCGGGTTCGCAGTCGCCGATGGCTACGGTCTTTCCGCCGTGTCCGTCGCGGCGGGCAGGGTCTATGAATATACAGTCCACGGGCTCCATCTCTTGCAGATGGCGGACGCTGTCTGCGTGGCAGACGGAGATGTGGTTCAGGCCGAGGACAGGGAAGTTGTGCGCGGCTATCTGGCAGAGGGTTTCCTGGCGCTCGACGTAAGTGGCATGCCCGAAGCGGGAGGAGAGATAGGCGCAGTCGATGCCGAACCTCCGGTGAGGTCGGTAAAGGTGCCGGCTGATGCGGGGGTACTGTCCTGCGCGGGATGTTCTTGTTCTGTATGTAGCAGGTTAGTTATAATCTCCGCTTTATACTGTGCCGTTGCTTGGGAGGAGCATTGTTCCAGAGAAAGGTGGGCGGGTAGAGTATATGCTCGTTCTCGGCCCATGCGGGTATCTTCTCTTTGGCAATCTGCCAGCCGGAAATCTGTGTGATGGCGGCGGGCATGTCTACCGAAGGGTAGCGGCGTGCCTGCAAGGCAAGGCTGCGCACGTCGTCGCAGCGATGCTCGCGGATGAAGCGGAGGGTGTCTTGGGATAAAGGCATGGCTTGGCTTATTTATTCTGATGCAAAGTTATCTCAAAAAGGACAAAGTGGGGCATAAATTCGCAGCTTTCTGTCTGATTATTTTTCAGACACAGATGACGCTGATAATACAGATTAAGAATATAAAATCCGCGTCATCTGCGTCATCCGCGTCAAAGCGATAGCAAATTTAAGTTTCCGGACAAGCTGGGGGTGAGAGTTAAGGGATGACCCGGTATCGCTCCTTTGCCGTCTGCCTGCTGACGCGGTTGAAGTGCCACCATTCGCTGGGTAGCGGGTGGAATCCGGCTTCTTTCATTACCTGCCGGAGCAGCAGCCGGTTTTCACGTTCTTGTTCTGTCAGCTTGCCTTGTGCCACGAGCACGGCTTCTTCTGTGATGTGGGCTTCCCTGCCAGATGGTCTACCGGGGTGCCCATGGGCAGAGGAGTTCCTTTATCGTCGAGTATGCTGATGTCCACCGCCAATCCGTAGTTGTGCAGGCCGCCGCCGCGTGAGGGGTTGGAGACATAGATGTATTTGGAGGTTCCTTTCACTACGTTCCACATCTTCTGCTGTACGGACAAGGGGCGCGCTGCGTCGTAGACGATGAGGCTGTAGCCGGGGTACTGTTCTTTCAGTAGGCGTTGTGCCCGCTTCAGGCTTTTCATGGCATCGGGGTGCAGGTAGGCTTCTTTCAGGTCTTCGTACAATAGGGTTCCGGTGAAGTTGTCGGCACGGGTGTACATCAAGTCGATGGCGATGCTGCTGTCCGCTTCGGCGATGTTGACGAAACCGAGGGAGTCCAGGTAGCGGGCTGTCCGGCTTTTAGCCGGAGCCGGAGGGACGGGTGCCGCTATGGTGTCGGCGTACGGGATGGTGGTCTCCGTATCCGGGTCTTGTGTCTGCTTTGGCGCTTGTTTTCTGCTACAACCGCATAGTGAGCAGCCAAGCAGTAGATATAACAAGTAAAAGAAATATCGTTCCATCTTACAAGGCATTCTTGGCGGTAAGGATTGATTTCATCAAGCTATGTCCGAACTGACTTCTCCCTGCATCAAGTATTTGTTTTTCCGTTGGCAGGTGGCTTCGTAAATCTCCTTTGCTTTTGCTGTGTCCTTGTCCCGGTAGAGTGCCAGGCGCAGAGCAGCCGCTGTTTGGAAGACGTCACATCCTTATATTGCCGGATGTAGGTATCCAGCTCATCGGTATATAATTCTTCTGCCCGTGCGGTCCTCTTTGTCACCAATGCGGTGAAGAGCAGCTCGCAAGCGTTTTCCTTTATCAAAAGTCCGATGACTTCGTGCCGGTGGCTCATTATTTTCTCAAATGCATTGTAGGCGGCTTCCCATTCTTCGCAGTCGAGCAGGCGCGAGGCGCTCATCAAGGCTATGGTGACCTGCAGGGCATCTTTGTAGTTGATGTCTTCCGTTTGGCTGAACCATTCGGCAGGCATGTCCTTAGGACGCATGCCCTCTTGCACCAGTGCGTTGATGCGCAGTTGGGTGACCAGTGCCTGCTTGCTCTTGCTGTCCTTGAGAAGCAGGCGCATGTTGTCGGCATCATTGCCGATGCCGCCCATCTTCATGGGGATGCCGTTCATCCCTGCAAGGAGAATGCCAATCAAAGAGAGCATCAGAAGGAAGAATTTCAGCAGGTAAGGCAGCCCGTCTACGGTCAGCAGGGGGAGGAAGGCAAGGATGGCGGTCAGCAGGTTGGCAAGCACTCCACCCAGGTTGTACAAGGTGGTTGGGATATCTTCAAGAGGCCTTTCGGGTGGGGTAAGCAGGCATTGGCCTCCCGTTCCGGCAAGGCTGAAACGCTTGATGCATAATTTCCCGTCTTTCCGTATGAAGGTAAGGTTGAAGATGCGGAAGGAGACGAAGCGGTAGCCGGTTGCCAGTCCGCAGACAAGATGCCCGCCTTCGTGCAGAAGCACTTGCAGGAAGATGGAGAACAGCAGAATCAGTATGGCTAACAAGGAAACTCCTACTGTCTCCAGCATGCCGGTTTCGGCAAACTTGCTGTGTAAACCGTCGAACGAGTCTCCTAAAACCAGGACTCTTACACCTATTATTCCTACAAAGCCGATGCATGCCCCGACCATGAATCCTCCGGCCAATTTAAATACTTTCTTCATCCTGATATCTTGATAAATGTGTTTGCCGGCAAGGTAAAGGATTTTATCTGAAATGCAACAGCTTGCCCCATGTATCATAAAAAGAAAGAGATTGTGATTGCCACAACCTCTTTCCGTCACCTAAACCCACTACGCAGGCTACAGATAGGGAATTATAGTAATATAGATACCCGTAATGATGGCTTCTTGCTTTTCTGTCCTTATCTTAGGGTATACTTCCCAAATCTTTGTTATGTTCGTAATATTTCCGAGTATATCCTATAGATTCCATCTTCTCTTTATTGACAGTTTAATAATCTGCATTTTCGAATTCCACAATATGAGGCAGTATTGGAAATCGGTTATCATGATGCTGGTTTATTCTGTGCTTTTATCAGTAACCAACTACTGACTCGCTTTTTCAATATTTTTGCATATGATAGTTGCGTTCTTGGTATACTCTTTGTCAATCCCATTATGCTGGCAATGGTCGTTTTAAATTTCGAACATTCTGCTCCGTGCCAGCATGCAGGCCCCAACTACTCCAGCCTTGTCTTTTAGCTTGGAAACAGTCACCGTGGCGTCTTTGTTGACCAGATTCAATGAGTATTTCCTTATTGCCGTTTTGATTGGCTGCACTATATAGTCTCCTGTTGATGATAGTGTACCCCCGATTATTACTAGTTCCGGATTGAATATGCTTATTAATCCAGCTATTTGCCTTCCAGTTTTTGGCCTATTTCTTCCACTATCTCAATGCATAGCAAGTCCTCTTTATTGACTGCGGTGATGATTTCATCCAAGGTGGGCGGATTTTCTGCAGTCCGTTTTGATAGTATGGAACTTCTCCGCTACCGATTCTTTCCAACAGGATGCGGTGTAGTGCCGATCCTGAGGCTTCCGTTTCCAGGCATCCTTTTTTGCCGCAGTGGCACAGTATTTCATTATCGAAAACATTGACATGCCCGAATTCTCCGGAAAATCCAGATTTTCCCGTGTATACCTTCCCGTCTATGATGATGCCGATTCCGAGTCCCCAGCTTATGTTGACAAAAATGATGTCTTTTTCCCCTTTGACGCATCCTTGCATATGCTCTCCATAGGTCATGGCCCTTGTGTCGTTGTCTATGCAGACCGGGTACCCTATTTTTTCATTCAATACATCCGCCAAAGGACGCTCTGAAAAGTTGAACATGCTGAAACTATATCCTGATTCCGGATTTACTCTTCCGGAGATGTTGATGCAGATGTTCATTATCTTCTTGTCGTTGATTTCCGTTCCCTTTATGAAGTTTCGGATGAGTGCACACAGTTCTTCCAAAGCTTCCTGTGTATTTTCGAACTTGTATGGTATGTTCATCTTGATTTCCACCATATCCCCCTTGAAATTGATCAGTCCGATGTTTATGGCAAATTTCTTAATGTCCACTCCAATGAAGTATCCTGATTCCGGGTTGAGTCCGTATAGGCTTGGATGGCGGCCGCTACTGGTCTCCAGTTTCCCATAGTCGTTTATATAGTTGTCCTCACACATCTCATTGATGAATTTGGTGATTGTGGGTACACTTAAATCTAGTTCTCTGGCTAAGTCGGTAATGGTGGAACTCCCATTATATATATAATGTGTGATAATTCTCTTTTTCAAGAGTGCATTCTTACTTCCAGTTTCCATTTCTTTTAATAAATTCTGCTTCATAAGTATTTATTTTTAATTATTCGTTTTGTTTTTATGTTACATGTTAGTATATATGGCAATTAGATTAATTGTAATTTGCGTTTTGCTTAGTATTTTGCAAATTATTTAGTATCTCATGCTTAATATATGTTAATTATGAGGTATATATTAATTAAATACTTTATTAAGTATTGCAAAGATAATAAATATATCTATATTTGCGAGGTAATTATTGAATAATAATAACTAATATTTGCAGTAGATAAAAAATGAAAGAAATTTTTCATTGTGGAATATGTATTCAATAGGCTTTAATATATAATGGTTGATCTTAATTTTATTAATGATGAAAACACGCAGGGATTTTCTTAAAAAGGCAGCTTTGTTTGGCGCATCTGCATTTACAGCCCCTTCATTGCTGGGGCAGGAGAGGGAAGAGGCTTGCTTTTTTTCTCCGGAATCTACTTCTTCTATGCTTGTTCCTATGGGTGATGCTCTTAAAATTACCGGTACATTTTAGATGAGGTATCTCATGATATTCCTCATCAGAATTGGGGAGAAGGAGAATGGGATCGGGATTTCCGGTATATGCGGGATATTGGGATTGATACGGTTATTATGATTCGTTCCGGTTATCGTAAATTCATTACTTATCCTTCGAAACACTTGTTAAGCAAGGGTTGTTATATGCCTTCTGTTGATTTGTTGGATATGTTTCTTCGACTGGCAGAAAAATATCGTATGAAGTTTTATTTTGGTTTATATGACTCGGGTAAGTATTGGGATACCGGTGATTTGTCATGGGAGATTGAGGATAATAAGTATGTGATTGATGAAGTGTGGGACAAGTACGGTAAAAAATATGAGAGTTTTGGTGGCTGGTATATCAGTGGCGAAATAAGCGTAAGACGAAAGGTGCTATTGATGCTTTCATACAATGGGTAAGCAATGCAAAGATGTATCCGGAGGTTTGCCAACTTTTATTTCTCCATGGATTGATGGGAAAAAAGCTGTTATGGGAACGGGTAAGCTGACAAAAGAGGATGCAGTTTCTGTCCAGGAACATGAAAGAGAATGGAATGAGATTTTTGATGGTATTCATGATGTGGTTGATGCTTGTGCTTTCCAAGATGGACATATTGATTATGATGAACTGGATGCTTTCTTTGCTGTAAATAAAAAATTAGCAGATAAATATGGTATGCAGTGTTGGACAAATGCTGAAACTTTTGACCGTGATATGCCCATTGATTTCTTGCCTATTAAGTTTGATAAGTTGCGTATGAAATTGGAAGCTGCCAAACGGGCAGGTTATGACAAAGCTATCACTTTTGAATTTTCTCATTTTATGAGTCCGCAATCGGCGTATTTGCAGGCAGGGCATTTATATAATAGGTATAAAGAATATTTTAATATAAGATGACATGAAAAACATAATAAGACAGTTATTGGTATTTTTTGTTTTTGTCGTCAGCTTAAATTTGGCGGCACAAACTCTACCTGTTATAACGGGACAGGTTAAATGTCAGGGACGTGGAGTTGCGAATGTAGTGGTTACAAATGGTTTCGATTGTGTTTCGACCGATGTTGCCGGCAAATATACTATTCCTTATCATCGTGATGCCCGTTTTGTATATGTTACTACTCCAGCAGGTTATTTGCCCCAACGGGATGGTAGCCTCCCTTTGTTTTATCAACGCATTACTAAAGGGACTTCTGTATATGATTTTTCTTTAGTCAAAAATTCTAAGAATGATGACAAGCATCTTTTCTTGGTTCAGGCCGATGTTCAGCTTGGAAAAGACGAAGATGTTACTGCTTATTCAGAATATCTGAGGGATGTGAAGGAATTGTCGACAAATGTTCGAAATATGATTTATTTATGCTGGATTGTGGTGATATTGTAGGTAATGCCTTGTCGCTTTTTTCCTCATATAAAAAAGATCGGACGTGTTGGATGTCCCTATGTATCGAGTGATTGGAAATCATGATATGGAATATGGAGTACGTTCTTACGAGCATTCGTATAAATCCTATGAAGAGAATTTCGGCCCTATTTATTATTCCTTTAACCGTGGAAAGGCTCATTATATCGTGCTTGATAACTGTTACTATATCAATAGGCATTACCGCTACATCGGTTATATTGATGAGCGTACTTTGCAATGGATTGAGAAGGATTTGGCCTTTGTGCCGAAGGACCATTTGGTGTTTGTTTCCATGCATATCCCTTCCAGTTCTACTAAGGAGCTGGAATTTAATGCGCTACTTCCTGATGAGACCAGTAATGCTTCAAGCTTGTATGACCTCTTGAAAGGGTACGAGGCACATTTGCTGACTGGTCATACCCATAACAACGGTAATGTTGTATTCAATGATAGCTTGATGGAACATAACACAGCAGCTGTATGCGGTACTTTTTGGAAGGCTGATATTTGCACCGATGGCACTCCCGCTGGTTATGGTGTATATGAAGTTGATGGAAACAAGCTGACTTGGCGTTATAAGAGTGCGGGGTATCCCATTGAACATCAATTCAGGGCTTATCCGGTAGGAGTTTCAGAGGATTACCCTGAGTATATTCTTGCGAATGTATGGAATTGGGATGAAACTGGAAGGTAGAGTGGTATGAGAATGGGAAATGTATGGGTGAAATGGAGCATTTCACGGGCTTTGATCCGGAAGCAAAAGCCATTTGCTCGGATAAAAAGCGCGTAGAGTATGATTGGATTTCTCCGATAAAAACAGAACACATGTTTCGTGCTTTACCTAAAAATGGTAGTGCTTCAATGGAGGTGTGTGTGACAGACCGTTTTGGTAATGTATATAAAGTTAAACTATAAACAATGATGAAGAAAAATGTAAATATCGGATATTTAGTATTTCTGTCCTTTGTTGCAGCCTTAGGAGGTTTTCTCTTTGGCTATGATACTGCTGTGATTTCTGGTACCATTGCCCAAGTGACTGTACTTTTTCATTTGGATACCTTGCAGCAGGGATGGTATGTGGGTTGTGCGCTGATAGGCTCTATTGTGGGTGTACTTTTTGCTGGTGTGTTGAGCGATAAGTTCGGTCGTAAACTGACGATGGTTCTTTCTGCTGTGTTGTTTTCCACTTCGGCCATAGGCTGTGCCATTTGTGCTAATTTCGATGAGTTGGTTGTATATCGTATTATTGGTGGTGTGGGTATTGGTGTTGTTTCTATTATATCTCCTTTGTATATCTCAGAAGTTTCTGTGGCCCAATACAGAGGACGTTTAGTCTCTTTGTACCAATTGGCCGTTACAGTAGGATTTTTGGGCGCTTATTTGGTAAATTTCCAGTTGCTTGGATATTCAGAAAGTCATGTCGTTTCTGGTATAGGTTTATTTGAAAAAATCTTTGTAGCTGAAGTATGGCGTGGCATGTTGGGGATGGAAACACTACCAGCTCTTTTGTTTTTTACCATTATCTTTTTTATTCCCGAAAGCCCTCGTTGGTTGATTTTGAAAGGTAGAGAAGAACGTGGCCTTAATGTTTTGCAACGAATTTACAACTCGGCTGAGGAGGCTATGAACCAGATGAACGAAACCAAATCTGTTGTATCAGAAACTAAATCCGAGTGGGCATTATTGTTGCAGCCTGGCATTCTGAAAGCTGTGATAATCGGTGTTGCCATTGCCATATTGGGACAGTTCATGGGTGTGAATGCCGTATTGTATTATGGTCCTTCTATTTTTGAAAAAGCTGGGCTTTCCGGTGGTGATTCTTTGTTTTATCAAGTGTTGGTTGGCTTGGTTAATACGTTGACTACTGTCTTGGCACTTGCTATTATTGATAGAGTGGGACGTAAGAAGTTGGTATATTATGGCGTTTCAGGGATGGTTCTTTCTTTGTTGTTTATCGGTATTTATTTTTTGTGGGAAGAGAGTTTGGGGTTGTCAAGTCTTTTCTTGTTGGTTTGCTTCTTGTCTTATGTGTTTTGTTGTGCTGTATCTATTTGTGCAGTGGTATTTGTGCTTCTTTCAGAAATGTATCCTACCAAAGTACGTGGTTTGGCTATGTCTATAGCAGGATTTTCTCTTTGGATTGGAACATATTTAATTGGGCAGTTGACTCCTTGGATGCTCCAGAATCTTACCCCCGCCGGAACATTCTTCTTGTTTGCTGCAATGTGTGTGCCTTATATGCTCATTGTATGGAAACTTGTACCGGAAACGACTGGCAAATCTTTGGAAGAGATAGAACGGTATTGGACACGTATGAAATAAATTGACCTTATGAACTAAAATATAAAAAATATGGACTTTAAAAAATTAGCAACACAGTATAAGGATGAACTGATGAATCATATTCTTCCTTTTTGGCTTGAATGTTCTCAAGATTATGAATATGGTGGATATTTTACATGCTTGGATCGTCAAGGCAATGTATTTGATACGGATAAATTTATTTGGTTGCAGGGACGTGAGGTATGGATGTTTTCGATGCTTTATAATAAGGTAGAGAAGCGTCAAGAGTGGTTAGATTGTGCCATTCAAGGAGGAGAATTCTTGAAAAAGTATGGTCACGATGGTAACTATAACTGGTATTTCTCATTGGACAGACAAGGAAATCCATTAGTTGAGCCTTATAATATTTTTTCATATACGTTTGCTACGATGGCATTTGGGCAGTTAAGCTTAGCCACAGGCAATGAAGAGTATGCAGAAATTGCCAAGAAAACGTTTGATATAATCTTGTCGAAGGTTGATAACCCCAAAGGGCATTGGAATAAGTTGCATGCAGGTACACGTGATTTGAAGAACTTTGCATTGCCAATGATTTTATGCAATTTGGCTTTGGAGATAGAACATTTATTGGATGAGGGTTATCTGGAAAAGACCATGGAAGTCTGTATCCATGAGGTTATGGAAGAATTTTATCGTCCGGAATTGGGAGGTATTATTGTTGAAAACATACAAATGGACGGACAGCTTTCCGATTCGTTCGAGGGAAGACAAATTACTCCCGGACATGCAATTGAAGCCATGTGGTTTATCATGGACTTAGGGAAACGTTTGGGGCGTTTGGACTTGATAGAAAAGGCGAAAAATACCACTTTGACTATGCTCGATTACGGCTGGGATAAAGAGTTCGGAGGTATTTATTATTTTATGGATCGTAAAGGTTGTCCTCCTCAACAATTGGAGTGGGATCAGAAGCTTTGGTGGGTACATATCGAGACTCTGATTTCTCTATTGAAAGGGTATCATTTGACTGGCGACCAGCAATGTTTGGAGTGGTTTAATAAAGTGCATGATTATACATGGACTCATTTTAAAGATACAGAACATCCTGAATGGTTTGGATACCTGAATAGAAGAGGTGAAGTTTTGCTTCCGCTGAAAGGTGGAAAATGGAAGGATGTTTCCATGTTCCCAGAGGATTGTATCAGTGTTGGACTGTTTTGGAGGAAATAGCAAATTCATAAATAGAATCTGTATGAGCAAAATCATAGTAGTAGGCAGTTCAAATACGGATATGGTAGTGCATACCTCCCATTTACCAGTACCGGGAGAGACAATCTTGGAGGTAAGTTTCTTATGAATCAGGGTGGTAAAGGAGCAAATCAGGCAGTTGCAGTGAAGCGATTGGGGGGTGACTTGTTATTTG
>ENA-OQCS01000117-OQCS01000117.1-human-gut-metagenome-genome-assembly--contig:-NODE-117-length-37683-cov-5.833236_pt1 | contig 37683 bp, 45 predicted proteins | sample MGYA00242757_ERZ504575 | MGnify/ENA primary metagenome ERZ504575 (study PRJEB26092, sample SAMD00036297) | human gut metagenome | host: Homo sapiens | study: EMG produced TPA metagenomics assembly of... | reverse complement strand
TGTTCATAAGTACCTCCAAAAACATATACCTATAAACAATTGGCCTATTATCAGAAGTGATAATAGGCCACACATTTCAATCTGTATGTCAACAAAAAATTCAAATTTTCTACAAAAAAAAGAGGAGCACATTTTTGTGTTCCCCTCAAAGATGCCATTTCTTAACTTAATGACATTGACTCCATGTTCCCTTATATAAGAAGTGCCACCATCTTAAACACAAAGACTACAATCAAAAGAATACCAATCCATTTAATGCATTTAAAAGTAAACTTAATCGCAAAATAAATCAAAGCTACTGAAACCACGAAACCAAGAATGTCTGACATCTTTCAACCTCCAATTTAACACCTATTTTAATTCATTTTCACCTTCCTTTCAATAGGGCGGTTTGCTATAATGAAAGGTACACGAATACAGAGGAGTGATACAATGCGAACACCAGATTTAAACTGGCTTAAAGACTCACGTATCTTTCAAGTCAACCGACTACAAGCATACAGTGATCATAAATATACAATTGGAAAAGACAAAAAACCAAGCTCTTTTTCCCTAAATGGAACATGGAAATTCAACCAATCCAAAAACTATGATACATGCTTTAAATTCTTCTATAACACAGAATTTAATGATGCCAATTGGAACGATATCCAAGTACCAGGACACATTCAACTTCAAGGATTTGACAATCCCCACTATACAGATGTGACATACCCATGGGATGGACACGACGTAGTAAAACCAGGACAAATTGACATGGACAAAAACAAAGTCTATCAATACCGTAAAACATTCGATTTACCACAAGACTTCATTGGCAATAAACTCATTCTTTCCTTTGAAGGTGTAGAATCCAATATCTACGTATGGCTAAATGGTAAATTTATCGGATACTCAGAAGATTCCTTTACTCCAAGCCGTTTTGACATCACAAAATATACACAAGAAAAAGATAACGTACTTAGCGTTCGCATCTTTCAAAAATGTACAGGCACATGGCTAGAAGGCCAAGACATGTGGCGCTTTACAGGTATTTTTAGAGATGTCATGATCTACAAACAACCAAGTCTTCACATACAAGACTTAAAAGATCGATACAAATATTGATCTAGACACCAAAAAAGTGTTCTTACATGCACATGCAAAATGAGCAGTAATGAAAGTCATATACTACAAGCCAAACTATACGATCCACAAGGAAATATCGTATGGAATGCCAATATGCAAGATACATTTGAAATACCTGTAGAAAATACAAGTCTTTGGAGTAGTGAATACCCAAACCTATACCAATTAGAAATTGTTCTATACGATTCAAATAACGAAATCATTGAAACCATTCAAGAACAAGTGGGATTTCGTAAATTCACGCTCGAATATGGCATTATGAAACTCAATGGAAAACGCATCGTATTCCACGGCATCAACCGCCACGAATGGAACGCCAAAACAGGAAGAGCCATTACATATGAACAAATGGAAGAAGACATCCATATGCTAAAGGCATTAAACATCAATGCCGTAAGAACATCCCACTATCCAAACAACAGCTATTGGTATAAGTTATGCGACCAATATGGAATCTATGTCATTGACGAAATGAATCTAGAAACCATGGTGCTAATGACATCATCCCACAAAACAAAACAGAATGGACCGATTGTTTATTAGATCGTGCAAGAAGCATGTACGAAAGAGATAAAAACCACGCATGCATCTTAATGTGGTCACTAGGAAATGAAGCTGGAAGCGGATCCAACTTTATGATTCTACACGACTACTTCAAAGAACAAGATGCATCAAGACTTGTACACTATGAAGGCATCACACAAGATCGAACATTTGAAAATGCCAGTGACATCGAATCTAGAATGTATGCCACACCACAAAGTATAAAAGACTATCTAGAAAGCCATCCAATGAAACCATTTATTCTATGTGAATATATGCACGCCATGGGAAATAGTCTAGGAGGCATGGAAGAATATACAAACCTAGAAGACGAATACGAACAATACCAAGGCGGCTTTGTATGGGACTATGTAGACCAAGCCATTGAAAAAGACGGCAAATACTACTACGGACAAGACTTTGACGATTATCCAAACGATTCCAACTTCTGTGGAGACGGTATCCTTCTAGCCAACCGACAAGAAACTGGCAAAAGCCAAGAACTCAAACAACTCTACAGATATGTCGATATGGAAATCCATTTCGATTCTGTAACCATCAAAAACAAAAACCTATTCTACGACCTAGGTAAAGATACCTTTATCTTTGAACTCAAACGAAATGGACTTGCCATCCAATCCGGCATCTTTAAAACAAGTGTAGAACCAGGCACTACAAAAACAATGCCCGTACAATTTAAACAAATCAATACGCCAGGCTACTATACAAAAACCATCTACTACAAAACACCACTTGGTATTGAAGCTTTTGACCAACAAGTCTTCGAAGTCAAACAAGACCAACCCAAAGAAAGTGCAATGCTTGTAGTGGAAGGACAAAATACAATTGGCATTCAATTTATGGACACTGAATATCTATTCGACAAACGAAAAGGCTTAGTATCCATTCAAGTAAATGATACAGAATTACTTCAAGAAGCACCAAAACCTGTCTTCTACAGAGCCTTAACCGACAATGATCGTGGTACCAAACAAACTTATGCCAACTGGCTTAACGCAAGCCTATTCCAAAATGTAGTTGACTTTAAAATGATACTCAACTCCAAATGCGCACAAATGATCTATACAATTCAACTAGAATCCATTGAAGAAGAATGTAAACTCGTCTATACAGTCTACAACAATCAAAGTATTCAAATCCAATTGCACTTAGACAAAAACTCAAAAAGACAAACCCTACCACTATTTGGAATTGAGTTTGCCCTAAAAGAAACATTTAAAAACTTTGCGTATTTTGGAAAAGGCGAAAAAGACACATATATAGATCGAAATCACGCACTAACCGATTTCTACTCTGAAAATGTAGATACAAACTACATTCCATACTTAAAACCACAAGAACACGGCAATCATACCGACTGCAAATGGTGCTGCCTATCTGATGGAACAAACACATTCAACATCAAAGCAGAAAACATGGAATGTCAAGCCAGCAAATATTCCTTTATGCACTTATATAACGCAAACCACACGTTTGAATTGCCACAAACAAATACAACCTATTTAAGAATCACAAAACAACAAATGGGCGTAGGCGGAATCAATAGCTGGGGTGCTAAAGTACAACCACAATACTTAATTGACCAATCTAAAAACCTAGACTTTACATGTACACTTTACATTTCTAAGAAGGATTAATTTCCTTCTTTTTATTTACACGTTTCACAATAATACGTATTGTGTATGCACGTGTATTTTGATATACTATATGTGCAAGGAGGACACATATGCCAATGACGTCAAAGGATATGGAACGACTTATCCTTGCGGATGGATGGGTATTAAAAAAGCCAAGTGGGTTCCCACAGGCAATACAAACACCCAACGAAAAAAGGTAAAGTGACTATACCATTTCACACAAAAGATTTGTCAAAGTCAACTGAACAATCCATCCTAAAACAAGCAGGGCTTAAATGACTCTGCTTGAATATTTTAAAAAGGAGGCAAACAATATGTTGTCAATTTACCCAGCTTGTTTCTTTGAAGAAGAAAAACATTACTCAGTTATTTTTCCAGACTTCAATTATCTTTCTACATGTGGGGATTCACTACAAGATGCCATGGAAATGGCCGTTGATTGTCTAGCCGGTGCATTGTTCAGTGCAAAACTAGACAATGAAGATATTCCAATTCCTTCAAAGTTAGAAGAAATGGATCCAACACAAATCGCATCTGAACTTGAATTCGAATTTAAACAATCTTTTGTCACCCTTGTATCTGTTGATGTTGAAGAATATGCGAAAACACATTTCAATAAGGCCATCAAAAAAACACTCACAATACCTGAATGGTTAAATAAAGAAGCCATGAGCAAGAAAATCAATTTTTCGCAAGTACTTCAAGAAGCATTAATCGCCAAATTACACTCTAGGTGAATTATAAATAACAAACACATTATATGATCAAAATCCCATATTTTTTATTAAGATATGGGATTTTAAAATTATTCCTTTTTACATTTGGCTTACAATTCAAACAAACAACCAAATTTCACATACTATTCTCTAATACTTTTTACGCTATCATTCAACATACACTATAAGAAGGGCACTCTCAAAATATAAGACATTAACAAATCGTTAAGTTATTCTTTCATTTCATATTGAATAGAACCATGACCATCTTTAATTTCAACACTTGCCATAGCACCATTCACCACATACATATGCGGATACGTATGCCCAATGTCCATCTTAAATACAACATCTATATCAGGTAGTGCCCTTTTAAAAGCCTGGTCATATCCAATCAAATCCGAAACATTTAAACAGTACACGACCAACCAAGATAGCCTTTGTATATTTAAAATACCCCATATACTTCATCTTCAATAAAGCACGATATACATCACATGAATTCATTGAAAAAATATCAAAAAACCAAATAACACCATCAGATTTATAACGCTCATTAAATTCTTCTACAAAATCATAAGGCGTACCCGCCATATCATTGATACTTTCAAAACATCCACCAAGCAATCTTCCTACAACACTACAACTACCCACATACTCTGTCTTTGTGTTAAGAATAGGCGCTCCATCATTATAAAAATCAACATCCTGATGCATTGAACTTGAATGAAGTTCACTATTCTTTCCCTTTAAAAAATCAAGACACAAATTGGAATATTCATTGATTCCATACTCATCAAAGCTACCCGCATTAAACCCATAAATCGTTGCCAAATCACATTTACAAGTCACAGGAAATAATAAATTTGTAGGATCACTTGCCCCCAAGTACCACTTTGGATTCTTTTCAATCCATTCAAAATCAATATATGGCAACGTCTCAAACTGAAAGTCACCCCCAGCAGCCAACCATACCGCTCCAATACTCGAATCCTTCACCAATGCATTCAATTCATCAACACGCATCAAGGCATTACAACTTGGCTCACTATCATTACGAACACTATTACTTTCTACAATATGAAAACCAAAAGATTCAATATACTCTATAGACTCATCAAAACTATCTAACTTATGCCCTACACCACTCGACATAGCACAAACACCAATCGTATTATTATTCTCATTTAAAAACTTAGGATATTTCATAATAAAAAACCTCCAAATCCATTATAAAGGAAAAACGACAAGACTCAAAGTCCTGCCGCATTCCCAATAGTTTTAAGATAGAAAGGAAGTTTTAGTATTGCCCCAATACACTTTTATTATAGTCAAAACAAATCCATTTGTCTTTGTACTTTTTAGTAAACTTATATGACTACCGTTCTTTCAATACCTTCAACGCTTCCTCTACATCAGAGTAACGTTTTACTGAAGAATCACATCCAATACGTTCTGCTTCTAACATAGCTTGCATCATTTCATTAACATCAAATGGAAAGCCACCAACATGAAGCGATTGACGAAGAAATACATTAATAGCTGTATTTAAATCAACACCTAATTCACTATACATGTCTTCACATTGTTTTAAAATATCACGATCTACACATACATTAAAATTTATTATATTTGCCATAAACATTAACTCCTTATTAGAAGAAATAAGTATCTATCCAAATTATTCATCTTTTAAAAATCTAAACAGTTTCCTAAATTCTTCAACATTTTTTATATCATGATGCTCATTTGCTTTTTTGATTTCAATCTTTTTGGTATCCAATATAATACGACAGAATCGATCTACATCAGAGCCTTTGATTATATAAGTATCAGTAAAACTCTTGATTACCATACGCACACTCAGCTTTATACTTCACCAAAATAAAGACATGTTGCCGTGGGCCCCCTCACTCTTTTTCAAGTGCACCCCACATATCGTATATCAGCTTTCCAGGGATTCTTTAAGCCTCACAACATGCCTAATTAAATTTAACCTTTTAAAATGTCTGTGTCAACACACTTAGTATTGTATATTAATCACTTAAACACAATCCAAAATTTGTATAACGCTCTAACAAATGTTCTCCTCTTTATTGAACCTCAAATCAAACATACCTACAATGATAAATAGAATCACCTATTCACCAGCTATCCTAAATCCATAAGAAATCTCTGCACTCTTTATGGTATCACTTAATGCAATATCTCTAATATATACATCTCTTAAATTATTGTGTGCTGCTATGTTTTTGTAACGAACATATCTATTATCTGGATCTGTAGTTGTGAACGCTAGAAACTTCTTATTGATGATTTCTAACAGACGCAAATTATGTGCCGTAAAAATCAATTGACCTTTAGCTTGTTCACACATCATCTTTACCAATTCACCAAACAAATATTCATGCATACCACAATCCAAATCATCAATCGCAACAACAATAGAACCATTATTAAAAACTTCAATCAAAGGCTGTAGAATAGATACAATCCTCTTTATACCATCCGACTCATACTTAACTGGTATTTTATTTGAAAACAATTCAATACGATACCCAACAGAATTATCTCTCATCAATTCTTTTCCAAGTACTTTTACATCCAGTGTAAGATCCGACACCAAAAAAGGAAGAACTTTATTCATACCTTCTATTCGCCTTTCATAAACATCCAAATCATCTTTAGAAAGAACTATTGACTCATCTAAACAACTCTTTGATTTCACTACAAACAATTCATAATTCGCAAAATCAACCAAACTCTCTAAAATATAAAGATGACGCAAGAATTCTTCATCCCTACATTCATTCTTTCGGCTTCGAGCCAAATCCAATAGTTCACTTGAAAAAATAAACGATCTAAATTCTCTACAAACCATCTTTTTAATCACAATGACATTCAATTCATTTTCTTTTGAAGAACCAATCAAAGACTTATATTTTGATAAAGGACTAAAAGTCATTGTATTAGAAGTATCAATCAATTTAGACTTTACGACTCTTGTTCCACCATCCATATACGCATAAGAAAGAATCTCATCAAAAATAGAATGTTTATTCAATTTAAACGAATACTCAATCTCACTATGCCTTTCATTTTCATCCACCATAAACTGCACTACAATTCTAGAATAATCTGCATCTACATGAATCAAATTCAAAAAGTCAGATGAAATACTTTGACCACATAGAACAGTCTTAACCAAATTCAACACATCAATCAAAGCTGTTTTACCAGAACCATTCTCTCCATACAAACCTAACATAGAATTCTTAAAATCTAATTTGGCACTTTTATATTCTTAAAATTATATATCTCAATCCCACTCAATCTTTTCATACATTAATAATATTATACTTTTTATACATTTTGTACAGTTTTCTCATTATTTTAAATAGTTTGACCAACAAAAAAGAGTAGGCGCGCATTCCTACTCTTTATGTATCCTCCATTAAGTCGCGATTTAAGAGAATATACTGACGGATTATTTCTCACAGAAATATTATAGAGAGAAATAGTTCTATGTGCGAAAACGCTTTCACAAAACCAATAGTATTATATATCAAATCTGTTCCTTGCGTTTGCACAAATTAGTAATCTATTTATATTTTTTGTTGAGAATCATAAATAATCAAAGCCATGAAAACCAAATCCTCATCTTGCTCATTTGAAATACTATGACCCTTACCACTTGGTGTAAAATAATGCTCACCCGGTTTTAAATATAAAGTTCTTTCATGATTATCATCAAGCGTTGCCATTCCAGAAAGAACGAAATAATCTTCGCCATCTCCATTATGCACATGATAACCAACACTACAACCCTTCTTTAAAGTGACCTTGGCATAGACACGATTCATACCATGCATCTCATCTGCATCATGACATGTTCAAAATGCGCAATACCAGTACCACCCATAAAATTTTCTTTATCAACTACTACCATTTTCTATACCCCTAGATCAAAGAATTATCTTTAAAATAATTGATCTTCATACTTGATTTCACTTCATTCAACGTCTTTTCAGCCGTCGCATAAGCCTTTTTTGTACCCTCTTCTAAAATCTTGACAACCTCAGGAAGTTTAGCCTGCCATTCCAATCTTCTTTCACGAATTGGGCTCAACTCCTCTTGCATAACACTATTTAAGAAACGTTTTACTTTAACATCTCCTAAACCACCACGTTGATAATGTGCTTTTAATGCATCCAAGTTTTCATATTCTGGCAAATACTTCTCAAAATGCTCTGGCTTACAGAACGCATCCAAATAAGTAAATACACAGTTTCCCTCAATCTTACCAGGATCACTAACCTTGATATGATCTGGATCTGTATACATACTCATAACTTCTTTTTAATTGTTTCCTCATCATCTGATAAATAAATACAATTACCCAAAGACTTAGACATCTTCGCCTTACCATCCGTACCAGGAAGACGCAAACAAGCATCGTTTTGTGGCAATAAGATCTTAGGCTCAACTAAAGTCTCACCATAAATCGAATTGAATTTATGAACGATCTCCTGTGTTTGTTCAATCATAGGCATCTGATCTTCTCCAGCAGGAACGGTCGTTGCCTTAAATGCCGTAATATCGGCAGCCTGTGAAATTGGATAACACTGGAATCCTACAGGAATACTCGCATCAAATCCACGCATTTTAATTTCAGCCTTTACCGTTGGATTTCTTTGAAGACGACTTACAGAAACCAAGTTCATATAATAGAATGTCAATTCTGTTAATTGACTAATTTCAGACTGAATAAAAATCGTTGTCTTACTCGGATCAATACCACAAGCCAAATAATCTAAGGCAACCTCTAAAATGTTTTCACGAACCTTATCCGGATTATCAAAGTTATCTGTCAAAGCCTGCGCATCCGCAATCATAATATAAATCTCATCATATTCCCCAGAATTCTGTAAAAGAACACGATTTCTTAATGAACCAACATAATGTCCAATATGTAATTTTCCTGTGGGACGATCCCCCGTTAAAATAATCTTTGCCATAAATACCTCATTCTACAATAATTGTTTCTTCGCAAAATTCCATGTATCTCTACACATATCATCTAAATTCTTTTCAGCTACCCAGCCAAGCTGTTCTTTAGCTCTTGTAGGATCTGCGAAACATGTCGCAATATCTCCTGCACGTCTAGGTTTGATCACATAAGGAATCTTGATTCCATTTACTCTTTCAAAAGCATGTACAATATCTAATACACTATAGCCTTTTCCTGTTCCCAAGTTACAAATATGAACACCAGGCGTATTGTATTTTTCAATCGCTAATACATGTCCTTTAGCCAAGTCAACCACATGGATATAGTCACGAACACCCGTTCCATCCGGTGTATCATAATCATTGCCAAATACACCAAGTTCTTTAAGCTCTCCAGTCGCAACCTTCATAATATAAGGCATCAAGTTATTTGGAATTCCCTTTGGATTTTCACCAATCAATCCAGACTCATGCGCTCCAATTGGATTGAAATAACGAAGTAAAGTTACACTCATTTCTGGATTTGCGAATTGCACATCCGTTAAAATTCTTTCCATCATCGCCTTTGTAGCTCCATATGGATTCGTAGTTTCACCTAGCTTACAATCCTCTGTTAAAGGAACCACTTCAGGATCTCCATAAACAGTAGCACTTGAACTAAACACAATACTTGGCACATGATACTTTTTCATCATCTTGGCAACCACTAAAGTTGTCATCAAGTTATTTGTATAATACTCAATTGGCTTTTGAACACTTTCACCAACCGCTTTAAATGCGCAACAATGAATCACCGCATCCAATTTATTTTCCTTAAATACAGCTTCCGTCTTTTCTTCATCTAACACATTAAATTCATAAAACTTAACATGTTTTCCTGTAATCTTATAGATTGAATCCAACACATCTGGTTTAGAATTGGAGAAATCATCGATCACGACAACATCATGACCACTCTCTAATAATTCAACACAAATATGACTACCAATATATCCGGTTCCACCCGCAATTAAAATATTCATAGTTAAAGCCTCATTTCTATCTGCTATTATACTACAAAATAAGAATCTCTTTACATTCTTTTTCTGTTAAAGATACGGCTTTATCCTCAAACCAAAGACAATGATTTTTCATATCAAAATAATCAAACTTAACATTTCGATTTAATTTCTTTTCTAACTGTTTCTTTTTAACCAGCACCATCTTTGGATTTAAACACTGATCATAGATTTTAAAGGCCAAAAGAAACTGTGAAACACTATGACACAATACAACTTGCTCATCTTCACATAGATTGTCTATATTTTTTTGTTCGGTTAAGACAAGATTAAATTTCTTTTTCGAATCTCTGTAAAGAAATGGATAGTACAAATAAAACATAGACTTACAATTTTGACATTGATGCATAAAATACGAACCATCGTCCAGTCGACTTCTTGCCACACTATCCATTTGTGCAATCACAACCGTATCTCTTTTTATCTCAAAAACATGCCCACAATGTGGACATGTTACTGGAATCATTCTTTCTTTCATTAAATCGATCTACAAGCTGATTTTAACCATTCAGCCTCATTCCTTGTTAAATAAGGACTGATCTTTTCAAATACTTCTTGATGATAGTTGTTTAACCAAGCCTTTTCTTCATTTGTCAATAAAGAAACATCCAAACCATCTAAATCAAATGGTACAAATGTGATTGGTTCAAAATGCATGAATTGACCATAATTATTTACATTGCCCTTAACAACAACCATTTCATTTTCATGACGAATACCAAATTTACCTTCACAATAAACACCCGGTTCATTTGAAGTAATCATACCCTCATCTAATACGCACATTTCATTACGATGTGGCAATACTCTCCATCTAAATCCATTTGGAGACTCGTGTACATTCAACAAGTGACCAACACCATGTCCTGTACCACATTGATAATCCACATCTTGATCCCATAAGGTCCACGAGCTAAAATATCTAAATTGATTCCTGAACATCCAAATAAGAAGTGTGCATCCGATAAACGAATGTGTCCACGCAATGCTTTTGTGAACCAATATCTTTCTTCTTCACTAATATCACCCAACACAAATGTACGTGTAATATCTGTTGTACCCTCTAAATATTGTCCACCACTATCAATTAGAAGCATACCCGAATTTGTGATATCAACATTTGTTTCTGGCTTTGAAGAATAGTGCATCATAGCCGCATGTTCTTTATAAGCACAAATCGTATCAAAACTATCCTCTAAATAATTTTCTTGTTCACTACGAAGAAGTTGCAATTTAGATTGAACACTCATCTCGCTCATTTCAATCTTACCTGCATTCTTCTTTAGCCAATACATGAATTTAGTAACGGCAACACCATCTTTAATATGCGCCCACTTTGTACATTTTAATTCCGTATCATTCTTTAAAGCCTTCCATAAAATGATTGGACTTTCCTTAAATACCGGCTTAGCCTGAAAGTTTGAAACAATCGCATAATTTACACTGGATGGATCGACTAAGACTAAACCCGTTAAAGCCTTTGTTGCCAAATATATCTCCGAATAGCCACAAACTGTAACATGGTTGTCTTTAAATTCTTTTAAACTCAACTCATCCAAACGAGATGCATCCATATAAATAGAAGCTGATTCAAGTGAAACAATCGAATAAGCTAAAGCAACTGGAAAATTAGGAATATCATGCGCTCTTAAATTATAAAGCCATGCGATCTGATCCACACTTGTTAGTACAATGGAATCGACCTTGTTTTCCTTAAGGAAAGCACGTAAACGACTTAACTTACTTTCTACAGATTCACCTGAGAATTTTTCAGAATAATGAAAAGTTGGCGTACTCGGAAGTTGAGGACGATCTGTCCATACTTCATTGACTAAGTCTAGATTTACATTCATATTCAAATGTGCTAAATCAAATACCGACTTATAAGCTAAAGCATCCTTTGTATTCATGACACGACCATCAAAGCCAACTGTGTCATTTTCTTTAAGATTTTCAACAATATACGCATCAATTTCAGGAACTCCAGGTTGGCCCATCTTCATTAAATCAATGCCTGAGCCTTCAAGCTGACTTGCAGCCTGAATAAAATAACGTCCATCTGTCCATAAGGCAGCCTTATCAAGCAATACAACTAAAACTCCTGCACTCCCTGTAAAGCCAGACATATATTTACGACATGCAAAGTAATCGCAAACATATTCTGTTTCATGGAAATCACTTGTTGGAACAATATAAGCTTGTACATTATTCTCCATCATTTTTGCACGCAATTTTGAAATTCTTTCTTTAATCATTTTTAAATCCTTCTTTCTCTATGCCAATTTCTTTAGGGCATCCACTTGATAAACTTTATCTAAGAATTCAAAGGCACCCACAGAAAAACATACAACTACAATAATTAAAAATAACATTTTTAGAATATATGTTATAAAGTAAACAGCCTTTACACTGTTTTCTAAACGCATATATTTAAAATGCGACCACATGATAAATAGTGGGAATAAAAACAACATTCCTTGAAACAACCAATACATCCAAGTACGATTTTGTAGAAGGTATAAAATACCAAATACTTTATGCGCATGAAAATCCAACATGAATTGATTGATCACACCATCTGCCATATGCCCATTCATAAAGCCAAGCGCTCCTAAAAAACAAACTCCCGCAAAAATATTATTCAATAAAATCACAGTTCGAGCGACTTGTTGTGTCTTTTTTGACGTAACACGATTCACTTGTGCAAGCAGGCACAAATAGCTCAATATAAATAGAATCGCATATACTACGGAATAGAATGGAATGAAACAATAAAAAATACTAAAGACAACCAGTACTCCTATAATGCAATTTGCTAACGTATCGGTTGTTGTGCGATATCTTTGGATTTTTCGAATTCCATATTTATGCATTGAAAATGTATATGTAATCCCATTATACACAGTTTTAGGTAAAACCGACATCACAAGGATTAATATACCAACAATGCCCATCACAATATAATCACCCATTGTATCCTCCCCTTTAAATATTTACCTATCTATTGTAGAATAAAAATATCATTTCGTCCAATAAGAAAGAGGTGTAGAATGAAACTTGTTTTTTTAGATGCCGATGGCACACTATTTCATCACGAAGGCTACATTCCAGATAGCGCAATTAAAGCTTGTATTCAAGCACAAAAAAACGGTCATAAAATCATTTTATGCACAGGAAGACAACGCATTGAAATCTTTGGTCCCATGTTAGAAATCGACTACGATGCGATCATTGCCGGAAGTGGTGCAACCATTGAATGCGAACATAAAATTATTGAAGAAAACGCATTATCCAAAAAAGAAAGTCAATATTTATCAAACTACCTTCTTAAAAATAACATTCCAGCTAACTTTGAAAGCAGTACCGGCATCTATGCCACGCAATATACAAAAGATACAATGTTAAAAATGGTCGAAGAACAATGTGCGGGTAAAACCCAAGAAGAAAAGGCCAAACATGGCCTTACGATTCTTACAAGTCAAATTACAGTTGTCGACAACATTCAAGACTTAATCTACAATAAAGTATCTGTCATTGACAATGGAAAAACACCCTACAAAAAAATCCAACAAGATCTTTCGGATAAATATGATGTAATTCCTGCAACATTTGCGCCTTTAGGAAAAGAAAGTGGTGAAGTCACATCCTACCATATCAATAAAGCAACAGGTATGGATGCCGTAATCAAATACTTTCATGCCGACATCAAAGACACTATTGCGATTGGAGATGGCTTTAATGATCTTCCTATGTTTAAAAAAGCACATCTAAGCATCGCCATGGGTAATGCGCCACAAGAAATCAAAGACAAGGCAAACAGAATCACAACATCCCTAGATGAGGATGGTATATATCATGCCTTTAAAGAATTGAATCTGATTTAATGCAAAGCTCTTTCAAGGGCTTTTTCTTTTACCTGAATCATATATGATTATGGTTGTAAGTAAATCTGAAGATCTTTTCTTGATTACACAAACAGAACACTACATTCCTAATTTTGAGCATGATTAGAAACACTCAAAAGAAGGCAGGACACTCCTGAAAGCACCCTGCCTGTATATTATAGCGTGTACTCTAAGTTATTTTATAAGTTTAAAACATTCTACAGAATAGATTTTTGTAAGATATTGCATTTTTCTATTCTAAATAAGAGCTTTAATCATGAAAATATACTTCTTTTCCAACAAAAAATCCATTTTGATTTAATTGTGATACTCTTTACCTTCAATCACAATATAATCATCGATTTCAATTTGATTTATTATTTTCATAAGCAATCCTAAAATAATCCAAATCGCTTTATATTTATCTTGCGCCGATAGACAAGTATCTATCAAATACCCTTTTTCATAATCCCACTCTTTTAAACCACAATGATAGAACACTTTAAAATGATTGTCATTAACCAGAACCATCAAGTTCCTCTTGATGATTCTTTACCTCATGAAGCTCTTCAAGAGCTTGCCTTTCCACAAGACATTTTACTACAATACCAATGTTTTTTATTTATCATGAGTTTGCAAAAGAGAAGCTTGAAAATTTAACTAGAATTTATAATTGTTTTGCTGGTAACTTATACCAGTCGTATGGAAATCCTAGTTTTTCAAATATTTCATTTACGTCGATTGAATTAACATTTTTCGACAAATGAACCATTCTTTTTCGAATTGAATTGTTAAAAGTAGTAAAGTTGCCTGGTGCAAGGAAAATTCTCATTGTCACAAAGACATTAAATACATCTTGTTTGCTATCATTATTTCCAATGTTATAAAGACTATGCAGCTCATTTAAATAATGTGCGTTTTCTTTGCATTTGAAACCAATAAACTTGTTACTATGAGCTGTGATGTTTCGTATTTCGTGAATGTTTTTTAAATAAGATAGTAATTTTTTTGAATCTAAATGAACGGTAGTTGTATTTAAGGCTTTATTTGAAAAATCACTGAATCTTTTGGCAATTTTATTCTGGTCTGATTGCTTCATTAGTTCATAAAATTGAACAACCTGGCCAAACGATAGATAATTCATAATCACCCAAAGAGGAACATTAAATGATGATTCAAATAATGCTTGACAGAATTATCAATTTTTTCTCTTTCTTTTTGTGCAATTGTTTTAGAGATACCTGAAATTAAATTAACAGTTTTTGTGATTTTTGAGCAATCAAAATTATTCACGTTTAAATAAGAATAATCTTCTGAATGTGCTTCAGAAAAATAGTAAGCAATCATAGATTTTAAACACTTTTCAATATCAATAGTAGCCTTTAGAAAAATACTCTTTATTTCCTTATCAAAATAATAAACCGATAAAATTTCATTAAATGATACATCAGGTAAGTAATTATCTGTTCCACCCACCATAAAAAATTTCGAATAATAATTTATTACATTGTAATAATTGTTACAAAGCAAAGATAGTTTAGCAGCTTCCTCATCAGGTATGATCAGCCCTCTACTTTTTAAAATACTAATTTGTTCGTCTAATGTTTTGAATGGTTTAGACATTTTTATATTCTCCTTCCAACAAAAAGCCTCCCAAAAACGAGAGACTTTCTTGCGCAAGTAGGTTCACTTAGAATTCTCTACCGCTATCCTTGCAATTATTCTACTAAATAATGTTTTAATTGTCAATTGCGATAACAATTATCTACGATATCCTTTAAACCCTACAATTGTTAAATTAGTGCTCTTCTACGATTTCACTTAAACGATCAATACCCACTTGGATACGACGCAACGTTTCCTCTTTGCCTAAGATAAACGCAATTTCAATCGCTCCACCAGGAGTGAATTGTTTACCACTAACAGCTGTACGAACTGGCCACAATACTTGTCCATTCTTCATTTCCAATTCTTTTGGAAGAGCCAACAAACAATCATGTAAAGCTTCCATACTATCCCATTGATCAAATGCTTCTAAAGCAGCTTTGCTGGCTTTTAAAGCTTTTAAGGCAATCTCAGGATTTGTCTTCATCTTCTTATGACGATACATTTCTAAATCATAATCCACTAATGTATCAAAGAAATCAACACTCTCTTCGATTTGATTCAAGATATCAATACGAGGTTGAATGATTTTTGCGATCTCCTTTAAGTTATAAGGTCCATGAACCGCTTTTTCTAAGTATGGACGAACTGTTTCATAATAAGTATCTTCATCCATATTTCTTAAATAAACACCATTCATCCAAGTCAATTTATCAATATCAAAAATCGCTGGAGATTTAGAAATACGATGAATATTAAACACTTTGATCAATTCATCCAAAGTATAGATTTCCTGTTCAGTTTCAGGAGCCCAACCAAGTAAAGCGATATAGTTCATAATCGCATCTGGCAAATATCCTTTCGCAACTAAATCTTGGAAAGAAGCATCCCCATTACGTTTTGATAATTTGTGGTGCTCATCCTTCATTACAGGAGGTACATGCACATATGTAGGGCGCTCCCATCCATATGCATCATAAATCAAGTTGTATTTAGGTGTACTTGATAAATATTCATTTCCACGAACAACATGAGAAATCTGCATCTGGTGATCATCAATAATATTCGCAAAGTTATAAGTTGGATATCCATCCGATTTAATTAAGATCTGTTCATCTAGAACATCTCCATCCACTTCAATACGACCATATACTTCATCATCAAAATATGTTTCACCCACATTTTTAATCGTTTGACGAATGACATAAGGTTCACCCGCATCTAATTTAGCCTGTACTTCCTCAGCACTCAAGTGCTTACAAGGATCATTGAACTTAAAAGAAATACCTAAGCTTTCAGCTTCTTTTCTTTGAGCCTCAATCTCCTCTTCACTACAGAAACAATAGTGAGCTCCACCTAATTTGATCAATTCTTCCGCATACCCTTTATACATAGGTAAACGTTCACTTTGAACATAAGACCAAAGTCACCACCAATATCTGGTCCTTCATCCCAATTCAAACCACACTCTTTTAAAGTTTTATAAATAACATCTACAGCACCTTCTACTTTACGCTCTTGGTCTGTATCCTCAATACGCAATAAGAAGTCGCCACCTTCGTGTTTGGCAATTAAAAATTCAAATAAAGCCGTACGCAAATTTCCAATGTGCATATAGCCAGTTGGACTCGGCGCAAAACGAGTTCTTGTTTTATTCATAGTCTATATCATCCTTTCGCTCCTATTATAATAATACGAAACTAAAATTCTTTCAATACACCTAGAATCAAGTCTAGCTTTTCTTTTCGCGACAATTGTTTGATCCTATACTCCAATTTCATTGCCGAAGATTTAGAATCACACTCTTTACTATATACCAACCTGCAAGGTCTTCTTGCCCGCATATATTTTGCACCCCTACCCAAATTGTGCATCTTTAAACGATGTTTTACATTTGTTGTCTACCCCGTATAATACGTATTATCCTTGCATTCTAATATATAAACATAAGCCTTTGTATCCATATGCCTATATTAACACAAAAGTAAGACAAATAAATGCCTTACTTTTCTTAGTTTTTTATTGATTAAATGTAAAAGAATCACAAGTGCAACTAATCCTAAAGTCATATAGATATTTCCATGATATTCAATCCCTGTTGGAACATGAATCTTTCTATTTTCAAACTCAAATACATTCGAATCCAATTTCTTTGAATCCACATACAATGAACCATCAACCACTTTTACACAAAGCACTCGATCCGATTTATCATATCCCTTTGGAGCCTTTGTCTCTTTTAAATACATTTCTTGATTGCGCATTAAAATCGAAATTGTACCACTTCCCTTATATGAAGCAATCTTTTCTTTACATTCCTTATCTTTGTAGCTTGTAAATTCAATCTCATCTAAAATTTCCTGTTTCGTATCTTGATCCACCTTTTTTAGAATCAACTTTTCAAACGGACTATGCTTTGGATAAACTACCACACTATAAACAAGTTCATCTTCTTGCCATTGCGGAACACTAACTAACATTGGACGCATATTTTCATATCCACAAATATCTACAGGATCTATAAAATACAAGCCTTGCTCAATATCTTCTACTTTGGCAATTCCTTTAGAATCTGTTTTAACATGTAAACCCTCCACATCTTTCTTTTGGATCTCATCACACAAATTTTCAATTTGTTCAGCATTGAATTCCACATTAAAATCTACATCTAAATCTTGAAATGCATCATTCAATACAAAATATCCATCTTCAAGTTTTGCGACTTGCACAAGCTTAAAATCCACATTTTCCTTCGATAAATCATCAATCGAATCTTGTAGTTCAATTGTGATTGAAGCAAGACTATTCGCATGGATTGGCATAATACTACATAAAAACATCATGATAAATAGAACTATTTTTTTCATCTTCTCACCACCTTAAATACAATCAAGAATACAACTGGAATGATTAGGAACAAAAATTCCCGCATCGAATACGATTTTCTTGGCTGATTCTTCTTTTTAGGAAATATACGCTTTGCCTTCACAACCAACCTTTTCGTATTGATACCATATGGCGTACATGTAACTAAACTTAAAAGATCTTGATCCTTTTCAATTGCCATATCCAAAATATCTTCTGGTTCTACCACAAAACTATCCACAACTTCATAAACCAAGTTTCTTACAAACATGAATATAGATTTGATCCTTTTTTTTTTAATTCATCTAAACGCGTAAAAGCTTCGCACTTGGCAAACCACGATGCCCCGTCAATATACAATGACTATTTTTACCTCCTACAGGTAAACTTGAGAATTCAAAATGCCCAATGCCACGATTTAATACTTCATCACTTGTACCATGATAAATGGCAAGATCAACATCAATGACTGGAATCTGGATGGTGGCCATGATTTGTGTGGAAGTAAAATTCAAAACCGTGTCATAATTTTCTCTTTCTTGATTCAAAAATAATTGTTGATTGTATAGTTCAGCATTTAAATACGCATCCTCTACAAGCTTTTCTTGCGTTGTATCCTCTTCAAGATAAAAACTTGAAATTACATTTTCCATGCGGCTTTGAAATACCAAATTTAAAAGGATTGGCAATACACAAAGTAAAAAGCCAAGAAAGAATAATACATTATTCTTCCCTTTTCTTTTTACATACATAAACCATAATGCCTGCACCTGTAACTACACACAAAACCGTGCCAAAAGATCCTGTCACAGGAAGTTTTGTACCTGTTTTATTAATGACTTTTAAACCAATGATCGCATCCGACTGACTTACATTCAATGGTGTATTAAAACTTGAAGCCTCTAATTTCAACAAGCCATCTCCATTTGAACGATAGTTATTTCGATTCTCAACAAACTTAGGCGAAATCGTAAGCTCAATTGCCTTTTGCAGCAATTGATATCCAGCCGGCGCTTTTGTTTCTTTTAAATAATACGTACCCTGATCTAAACCATAGATTTCAAATTCACCATTCTCATTTGAGACAATATCTTCACTTTGACCATCCGTAACGACATAGCCATTATCCGTTTTCTTCATTTTCACTTGATCACGCATAGCCGCATCACGATACATTTTAAAAGTAGCTCCTTTTAACTTTACATTCTTCTCATTACTCTTTAACCCATTCAATTGATATGTATAGCACACAACACAATCCCAAGGCGATTGTCCCTTCGATTCATTTTGTGGATCATTTGAGAAATTTACACGAACCTTATTTTCAAATCCTCTTTTAGAAATTTTAGGTGCCGCACTCTCATTCAAATAAGCCGTGTACGATAAAACTATAGAATCTCCTTTATTGATGTTAGGAATTTGTTTTAAATCTGTAAACGTAATTTTAAAGCCACGATCCGTTGCAGTATATGTATACTTATTTTGAACAACGAATTGATCTTTGATTTTTAATCTCACACTATCCGCTCTTAAAGATAAACATGGATCCATTTCATCCTCAAACTCAAAGAAATATGTTTTATATCCACTCATATCTGGCACTTTCGATACATATTTAAATGGAATATCTTGATTGATTTCAAAATCCCCCATATCATTCCAACCAATCGAATTGTCATCTTCATATACCTTTTTTTCAACACTTGGGTAATCCGACTTGATCTGCATGACGACTTTTGGACTTGCCGTATTCACCATCGTCAATGAACTTGCACCATGTGTATTGATGACATTGGTAACTTCATCAATCAAATAAAATCCATATGCTAATTTATCAATCACAATATTCCCATTGACATCTGTACTTTCTACATGAATGATATACGAATCTAAATTCATAATTGCATTTTGAACTTGCTCGATAAACTGACGATACTCACTTTGATTGTTTGAATTATTTAATGAGCGCATATAATCAAGCACATCTTGATCATCTACACTCCGATTCAATTTAGTACTTACAATTTGTTTGATTTTATAAGCATATACAGGATTTAATGTATAACTAGTAGAGGCATTATCACTTGAATTTTCTGCATCAAACAACTTATACATACGAAAAGTTTTTCCATTCATCGGCTGCTTATCATGAGCCTGAATGACAATACTTGCACTTCCCTCTTCAAGCATACAAATACCATTTGTGACTTCCACTCTTTTATCTTGTGCATATACAGGTGTTGTCACTAAAGACAACATCAACAATCCTGTATAAATCAATTTCTTTTTTTCATTCCTTCTCCTTCAATTTCTTAGCCATCAAAAACATACCCATCACACACATAAATAAAACTTTTGCACTACCCGTATGCGGAAGCTTCACCATTCTCTGATTGATAAATTCCATATTTACCGTTCCATTTTCATATAAACCATTTACTTTTTCTTGGTTGATATATACATCAAATTGGTTATTTACAGGCACAAAATCTGTGTTTAAACAATACACTTGTTTATTCATTCGATAACCTGCAGGAGCCTTTACTTCCTTTACATAATAGGTTTCCTTATTCTTTAAACCATCAAATACCACAACACCATCTTGCGTTGTCTTTTCTTCCACACACTCTAGACATTTCTCATCTTTAAATAAGCCAAATACGGCACCATTTAAAAGTTCATTTTTATCATTCTTCTTTTGAATCTTTAATGAGAAAGGTCTTACTTTATTTTCCACTTTAATTACAGAATTGACGCCTGTAATACTTCCATTTTCTAGAACCTCAAATTCAATTGGACTTGCATCCAACACATACCCATCGATTGTTTTAAATTCTTGTAGCGTATGTTTACCACTTGAAAGAGCCACAAATTCAATTTCACCCTTTTCATTTGTGGTATCTTGCCCAATATAAGATGATCCATTCACAAAATGCTTAAAGGTCACATTCGACAACGGAATATCTGTACCTTCTTGCACCTTTACTAGTTTTAAGTAATTCGCTTTGTCCACCACGTTAAAATATTTAAAACTATTAAAATGTGTCGACATTACATTCTTTTCTTCAAGCTTTTGAACAAAGATTGTTGAATCTAATAAATAGCCTTTAGGAGGCACAACCTCTTGTACTGTGATCGTTCCTAGTGGTAAACAAACCATTCCATCCACATCTTTATAGAAGGCATCTCCACTAATTTTATGTGCATCATCCATTAAGATCTTTCCATCGGCATCTGTTTTCATTAGCCACGTACGCAATGGTGACTTATTGCTTGATTCTTGATCATAAAACTTGAATTCATATTGCGCATCTTTTAAAGGTTTAGATTGATCATCCTTATCCTTTTTGACCAACATCAAATTCACAAGATTTGTATAAGGAACATCCGATACAGCCACTTCTACAACTTGATTACTCTTTACGTCCACAGGATATACCGTATCATTTTTGGCATATCCCTTTGGTGCACTGATTTCACGAACATAATATTTCGCAACACTTAAATTCGAAATGACATTGGAATTTCCCTTTTCATCAAGAAGAAATTCACCCATCTTCTTAGTACAACCAGAATCACTGTATAAACCATACTTTGCATCTTTTAATGTATACATTACATTGTTTGTGCTTACATCACTTAATCGACTGCTCTTTTTTATTTGAACACTTCCCTTAGGACTATTTACACCATATGCCAATTTTTGAATGCTTGTCATGACACCTTGCCAGTTATAAGCTTGTCCTGCAACATCGACAAAATACACATCATAACCACTTGGTTCCGCTTTTGAAGTGACTTCATTCCATAATGCACTGACCGCATTATTCCAGTGATACCCATTGGAAAGCGCCTTACTGATACAATTTGACGAATAAGCATTCGAAACCAATTCATCCGTTAATACAATGGCAGCACTTTCGCCATAACGACTCGTCAATATATCACCTGGCCCGTTATAGCCATAATATAAACATTTTTTCAAATTCGCATTACTTACTAAATAAGGATCGGATGTAACACTTCCACTCGATGGGTTGGCATTCAATCCTTGTGCACAAAAGGCATAGTGCGAATTCGATAATTGATATAGACAATTGGCAAGATAATATCCATTACGATCTGTATAGCGATGATGGAAAACATTTGTGACACTTTGAGATCTAGCCATCATAAAACTAGAACTTGATTCAAATCCAGCACTATATCGGTCGAGTATCATTAATCCATTTTGCATCAAATATGCATCGGCATACTCATCATAGAAATCCTCTTCTAAAATATAGTTTTCATCACAATAGTCGACTAACCCATAGGTTTCTGCCTTTTCTTTTCGCAACTGTATAAATTCAGGCGTATTTACATTTTGCTTACTATATTCATCCATCATCTCCATTTCTTTTTCACTCAAACGATATGTTGTTGATTCATTGGCATGCACCATTGTCAAAGAAAGAAACAACACCATAAGAATACTCATACATATATAAATCTTCTTTTTCATTTCTTCACCCCCTTGTTTATATACTCTTTTCTTCTCACCTATAATTGTGACAACCCAATGTGAAAAGAACGTGAATTTCCATCAATTTCAAACGATTGAACCTATCTGATCTAAAATGCAAAAAACAAGTGCTTTACATGAAAAACACTTGTAAAAAAATAACCAATAGTGTATTATAAATAGGCACATTGGGGTATAGCCAAGCGGTAAGGCATCAGACTCTGAATCTGACATTTCCTTGGTTCGAATCCAAGTACCCCAGCCATGCCTAGTACAGAGAAGAGATTCTCTGTTTTTTTTGCATTTCCGACACTATACCGACATTACCGCCAGTATTTTGTCGGTATAATACTAAAAAAGAGAGCCTAGGCTCTCTAAATGTGTGAATTAACGATTGAAGAAGAAATTAGGAATTTGTTCATCATTCGAGTTGTTTTCAACACTAGTTACAACACCTGAATTTACAGGAGCTTGAACTTTTGGTTCTGTAAATAATGCATCATTCGCAACTTGTTTGATGACTGGTTCAGTACGTCTTTTACGTTGTTTTTCTTTTGGTTCTTCAAATCCTGTCGCAATAACAGTAACGATAATCGCATCACCTAATTGTTCATTGATTGCGATACCGAAGATGCAGTCAACATCTCCACCAGCCGCATCCTGGATTACAGATACAGCATTTTGAGCATCAAATAAGCTAACTTTGTCACCACCCGTGATATTTACGATAGCTGATTTAGCACCAGAAATTTGTGCTTCCAATAATGGAGATTGGATTGCCTTTTCAGCAGCAGAAATTGCTTTGTCTTCTCCTTCTGCCATACCAATACCGATCAATGCACGTCCTTGGTTTTGCATAACGCTACGAACATCCGCAAAGTCTAAGTTAACCAATGCAGGAACCGCAATTAAATCAGAGATTGTTTGAACACCTTGACGTAATACATTATCTGCAGCTTGGAACGCTTCTTCGATTGGTTTACGTCCAATCACATCTAATAAGTTGTCATTTGATACAATGATCAATGAGTCAACATATTTTTTCAATTCTTCAATACCATCTTTGGCATTGTTTGCACGACGACGACCTTCAAAAGTGAATGGACGAGTCACAACCGCAACTGTTAAAGCACCTTCTTCTTTAGAAATCTTTGCGATTAATGGAGCAGCACCAGTACCTGTTCCACCACCCATACCAGCAGTGATAAATACCATGTCGCTTCCTTTTACTGATTCGCGAATTTCAGCTTCACTTTCTTCAGCTGCTTTACGTCCATATTCTGGATTACCACCAGCACCTAGACCTTTTGTAGTTTCTTTTCCTAAAACGATTTTATTATCGCAAGGAGAATTTTTCATTACTTGTACATCTGTGTTACAGATATAGAAATCAACACCTTTAACACCATCAGCAACCATGCGGTTAACGGCATTGGATCCACCACCACCAACACCAAATACTTTAATATTTGCTACTTGATTAAATTCAGTCATATAATATTTTCCTCTCTTTTTATTCTTCTTCCGCTAAAATAGCATTCTTTAATTTCTTTGTAAATCCACCTTCAACACTTGATGCCTTTTGATTGATTGAATCAATACTTGCTTCCAATTCATTATTGTTAGCGCTGATTCGATCATCATGGTGAATACGATTGATATCTTGCCAAGCATATGCCATACCTAAGCCACATACAAACGCACCATCTCTAGCACCAATTGCTTGTTCTTGATAGATCATTGCACTCGCATTGAAAGATTTATCTAAATCCTTCAACACAGGAATATTACTTCCTTGTCCGGTAATGACATATCTAGATTTTCCTTGGCGAACAATTGGTAAACATGCATCATTGACAGCTGCAATCCATTGACGAATACGAGGTAAACAAGCTTTCGCAAGTTCATTTGCCGTAATCTCAATACGCATATCTTCTCTTTGTTCAATATAAATGATCACATCACTATTTTCATCTTCTTGACCTGAGAAAATATTTTGCAACAATCTGTAACATACTTCATCACTCAACTTATATTTCTTTTGAATATCTTCAATAAACCATAAATATCCAAAATCCAATGTTGTACAAGTCATCAAACGACCTGTGCTAAACAAAGCTAAAGTAGAATGATTCTGTTCCAAATCAATTTGAATTGTAACTCTTTCTGTACTCTGTGTTAAAGCAGCTGTTTCCTGACCAATCGCAAATGAATCTAAACATAGATCTAAGATTTCAAGATTTGCCTGTTCAACACAACGAGCATATGAATAAATCGTTTCCTTATCCGCATATAATAAATCTACATCCATCATGAAATCTTCACATTCCTGATTCAATGGAAGCTTTTGACTTACTGTACCATTTACTTCATAAGTAACCTTATTCGCATTTACAAATTCTACATCTTCATTCAATCGTTTTTGAATCGCGTTTTTATATCCTTGCTGAATATGGAATAAACGAATGTTCTTCGTTCCATCTTCAATTTGTACACGTACCTTTTGTGAGCTACGCATTACATTTACACTAGGAACAGCCAATAATACACGTTCAATTCGGTATCCTAAAGCTGCCTGTGCATTCGTTATAGCTTGACGAATGGCTGTAACAATAGCACTTTCATCGACAATCTTTTGATTTTTATCTACACCTGAACAAGCAACTCTTTCTGTTCTTAAAACGTTGTAACGAGCTTCAAATATCTCTAAAACGATAAGACGAATCTCTTGATCAGCAATTTCGATAGCCGCATAAACTCTTTTCTTACTCATTCGACGTCTCCTTTTTACATACTACTTAACAATAATACCATAATTGAATTAAAAATAGAAGCTAGTCTTTAAAATCAAACAAGAAAAAAACAGGAGTATCCAAGCCTAGGATACCCCCTATATTGTTAATTTGCCTCCAACATTTTAAATGCTTTTTCCTTAAATCTTTTCTTACACAAATAATAATCCACCAATAAAATAATCAATGAAAATCCACTGTACAGGAAAGAACATTTTAAACAAAATACAAAGAAGTAAAGATAAACCATCCAAATAGATAAAGTCACGAACTAGATTATATCTTCTTAACGTACGATACTTTGTACGAACATTGATAAATGAGAATACGAATGCTAGACAACCAACAATCGCATCAATACTAAAATTAACCACATAACTCGAAAACAAGACAGCCTTTAAAAAGAACAAAGTCAAAGTCACACTCATCACAAGCATCATGTTACAAATCTTTAACTTTTCATCATCCCGACAAACCATCTTTTCCGCATGTTTTTTAAAAGAAGAACTCTTAGAAAATTGACGATACAAACGATCGATCTTCTTATCAAAATCATCCTCTTTTTTATTTTGGACAATTTCAATCATCAATTCCTTTTTCGCATCGATCAAATCCGACTTCTCTATTCTTTGAACAATTACTTCTCTAGACATACCGATTCAGCTTCATCGATCTGCACATTTGTTTCATAGAATTCCTTCAATGCGATAATCGCATATTCCGTATCCTTAACACCGGCTGTTTCAAAACATGAGTGCATCGCAAGCTGCGCTAAACCAAAATCAACCGCATGAATACTTACCTGCGTATTTGATAAGTTACCAAGTGTAGAACCACCTACACTATCACTACGGTTCGCAAAACTTTGTACTGGCACATTTACATTTTGACAAACCCCTGTAAATAACGCACGACTAAACGCATCCGTTGTATATTTCTGGTTTGCACTTTCCTTAATGACAATACCACCATTCATTGTGACATAGTTAACGGCATCTGTCTTTTCAGGATGATTTGGATGAAGTGCATGTGCATTGTCACAACTTACTAAGAAAGTTTTTGCGATAGCCTGATAATACTCTTCTTCTGTTTTATGTAAACCATTATTGATACGGTGCAATACATCTTTTAAGAAAGTAGACATAGCCCCCTGTTTTGTATTTGAACCCACTTCTTCATTGTCGAAGCAACAATATACATTTACACTCTTCTCATTTTCAGCCTCCATAAAAGCCTTCAATGAAACGAATGCACATTGTAAGTCATCCAATTTAGGACTTGAAACAAATTCATTTTCCAATCCCCAAACTAAACCTTTTTGACGATTGACTAAGAATAAGTCTTTACCTAAAATATCCTCTGCCTTAACACCTAATTCATCCGCAACCATCTTGTCAAAAGCACCCTTTTTAAGTGCACCACAAGAGAACATAGGACATAAATCGATTTGACGATTATATTTATAACCATTATTCACTTCACGATTAAAGTGAATAGCCACATTTGGAATCATCAAAATATCTTTATCGATATATAATAATTTAGATTCAATCTTCGAACCATTACGAACAAGCACACGACCGGCAACACTTAAAGGACGATCAAACCAAGTATTATCGATCATACCACCATAAGCCTCTACATCTAGACGCAAATATTCTTTTGGTCCTTCAAGTTCTGGCACATTCTTTACTTTATAAGTTGGAGAATCCGAGTGACTTGCACACATTTGGAAATGATAAGAATCTAGATCCTTACCCACCTTAAACGCAATCAAACTTGAGTGGTTACGAATTGTATAATATTTTCCACCCGCTTTAACATCCCAAGCACTAGATTCAGGAAGATATGTAAATCCATCTTCTTCTAAATAAGTACGAATCGTTTTGATTGAATGAAACATACTTGGACTTGACTCAATAAATTGAATTAATTCATTTGAAATTTCTACTGTATTCATTATAAAAACATCTCCTCAACTATATATAATTATCCACAAATATGAAGAAAAGGCAAAATTAATTTTTTGCCTCTTTTTTCTTGATTGCTGGTAAAATCAAACCTAAAGCTGTTAATACAACTGGAGTGATAATATTTAAGATTGTTGTATACATATCGCCTGCTTTATACATACCAAGTAAGCAGCAAGCAGCCGTTAATACAAAGCACATGCACCAAATACAATCGCAACTGTATTATTCTTCACAAATTTATAGTCACGGTGGAAAATATCTGTTTTCTTACGCAACATAACATAAGCGAAGAATACCCATAAGTAACGCATTGGCATTGTTACTGAGTTTAACTGCGTCAACTGACGAAGTACTGTATCTGCATTTGGAACTAAAGCCTGAGCTAAGATGATTGCACCTGCAAGGATATCAACCATGATGATACCATTTGAATAAGCACCTGCATCATTTTTGTGTAACAACTTAGTTGGAATATATTGACGAGCATCTTCGTTATCCAATAACATTCTCAAAGGCGCATCAATACTAATTACTAATGTAGAGAATTGTCCAATACAGTTACAAGCTGCATAAACAATCATCAACACATTACCCATACCATAGTATTCACCTAATCTTTGGAATGCCCAATAAGAACCATTCGCATTATATGAGTCGAAGTTCGCATCGATTACAGCTGGATCAAACATCATACCCATTGCGATTGTACCAAAAATAGCACAAATGATAACCATGATAGCCGCAAAAATCATACTCTTAGGGAAACCTCTTGAAGGATCTTCAACTTATTTACATAAGGTGAAATCTTTTCACATCCACCAACCGCAAAGACTAAGATTGACAATGAACTGAAATATTTCCAGTCAAATGTTGGAATTAAGTTTTTGAAGCTGAAATCCATAGCTAAATATCCACCATTTGGATTGATTGCTGGAGCCGCAAACATCATTACGATATAAAGAATACTCATAACGAACATACTAGAACCAGCGATTGTTGCCATTTTCTTCAATGGATTTAAACCACGACTTGCTACATAACTGAATAGTAATAATACAGCTAATGTCGCAAACTGAACAGCTTTTGTGTTAAAAGATGCATAAGTTTCTGAGTTTTGGAAGATCATCCAGCTTAATGCTTTTAAACCACCAGAACCCTTTGAAGCAATGTACGTAATGTGACATGCCCAATAAGTCCAACCTGCATAGTATGCAGCCTTAGGACCTGTTGTTTCGTGAATCCAAGAACTTACACCTCCACCTGAATTTTTGAATGCTGAACCTAACTCACCTACCATTAAAGCATAAGGTACGAAGTAAAGCACAAACATCAAAATCCAAGAAAAGATAACTTGAATTCCGTTGAAGTACATAAATCCGTTTAGTACGTTTCCAAATCCCCAAAGTGTAGAAAAGCACATAAACGCAAGTGTGTACCACTTCATTTTTTGTGAATCATTCATTTTACTCTCTCCTCTTTCACTGTATTTATAATTTTCATATATAAAAACGGTTTTGTCAACTCTCATTTACATGTCCCACCAAAAAAAGCGCCTATAATAGACGCTTATTCTAAAGTTACCTCAATCTTTGTATCCGTAGAAATCGTAGTACCCTCTTCAACATTTTGACTTGTTACTTTACCATAACCACTCGTTTTATACCAATCCCCGTCAACTGCCAGAACAACGTAATATCCTTACGCGTCCAACCCGTCATATTTGGCATTGTGATCTTACTGCCATTTGTCAACACAAAGATACGATCATTGAATTGATTGTGATATTCGCATCCGGATATTGACCCACTACACTTGTGCCATCACCAATCACTTCAAAATGCACTTTTTTATCTTTCATCTTCTCATGTGCATAATCAATCGTATGATTCACTAAACTTGGCATCGAGTAGCTCTCCCACTTCTCATACGTATCTTCTGTCTGTGTTGTAGTGTTGAAGAAACACCATAAGTCTGCAACGTATCGCGCATAATCTTTTTAAACGGTTCTGCCGAATACGAAGTAATATTTGTCGAAACCAAGCCATAGTACACCATGACTTTTGGATCATTTGCAGGAGCTGCTGCCATAACACTTGAAGTATGATAATCCGGATCATATTTACCTAAGTTTTCATTATAGATCTGTGCCGTTCCCGTTTTCATCAATAAATCGATACCATCCATTTTAAAACGATGACCACTCGCTCCTTCATCCGTTACATGCGACATCAATTCCTGCACTTCTTTTGCGCTTTGAGATGATATCGGTGTACCCACAGCCTTTTTCTTATACTTCTTTACAGTCTGTCCTGTATCACTATCCACAATCGAATCAATGACATAAGGACGCATCATTGTTCCATCGTTAAAAATGGAAGTATAAGCCTGACAAAGCTGCAAAACAGTAATTGAACTTGCCTGACCAAATCCAGTCGACAAATAATCGGTTGGAAGTCCCACATTCTTTACACCTAAAGACTGCGCTACATAAGGCGTATTTACCTTTTGAAAGAATCCAAACTTATCTAAATAATCACAATACTGACTATAATTGACATAATTAGCCAACAACTCACAAATCCCCACATTACTTGAAAAAGCCAAGCCCTGATCAAATGTGATCGTACCAAAATCTTCATCTAAGGCATCAGCAATATATGGATATGGCGTCTTAGTACCAATCGCAACACGAGAGATCTTTGCGGTATTTGGATCATAGTTATACCAAAATTGATAAGATTGAAAAGTTTGATTATAAGGATACACATTTGTATCCATCGCAATCGCATACGTAAATGGTTTCATTACTGAACCTGGCTCATATGTACTTGTACTAATCGCATCTTGATAACTTGGAATTTCTTTATGTTCATTCTGATCAAATGTAGGATAGCTTGCCCAAGCCAAAACTTTACCCGTTTCCACTTCCATCACAATACACCATGCTGATTTCGCATTTTCATTTTCCATCGTAGCCTGCAATTGACTTTCAACCGTCGACTGCAAACTTGAATCTAATGTTAAAACAACATCATTTCCATTTTTAGCTTGTTCAATCACTTTCGTCGTACCCGGAAGCTTAGAACCATCCACCGTCTGTTGATATTGTTCCGAACCATTTTTCCCCTTCAACAATTCATTTAACGATAATTCAAGTCCCATTTTGCCTTCAATAGATTGCGTATCTTCATCAAAAGCTGCAAATCCAACAAGATTGGAAGAATAAGGAGTGGCAGGATAATAACGAGATACCGCATCAATAAAGCCAATACCATCAATCTTTAATTTTTTGATTTCCTTCATGGCACTTTTTTTGATACGCTTCGTACCCGCACCCAATTCCGTTTGCGATTTTCCTGCCTTTTTTGCCGACTTCATAATTTTAATAAGCGTCTTCTCATCCACTTCATCACCTAATACACTCTTTAATTTTGTAGCTGTAGACTCAATATTCTTTACATAATTTGGATTTCCATTGGCATCTACAACTCCCGAATCTAAATAGGCAACGATTGTGTAGGCTTTACTCTGTTGTGCAATGACAGTATGATTACGATCATAAATCGTTCCTCTTTTTGCCGTAACTGTCTTTTCTACAATACTTGATGCGATACGTTTATCCAATACATCTTTTTGCGACCATAAATGCCTATGTGTGACCATAGTGAAAAGAACATTAGCTACCACTAATGTTCCAATAAATGCCATCCGTAAAATCATTTTAAAGAGTTCATTATTACTTTTTCGAACCGACATTATACATCACCACTCCATCTAGTCATTCATTACATATATATTATTTTCATTATCAGAGACTTCATTGTCAAGCATTCCTAACAATCTGCCTTTTCCTGTAACGTATTGACTTCGTTTTGGAGCTCTTCTACAGTTTGTTCCTTTTGAGCAATCTCACTAGTCAATTCACTTTCTTGAACTGAAAGCGAAAGATTCATCGAACTTACATATGTTTTTGATGCGAAGTAGAAGACCAATGACAACACAAATAAAGTTAAAACAAGTGCACCTGTTAAATTAAACTTTCTTTGCATATGCATCATCCTTTCTTCTCTATCCCTCTTAGTTTTGCGCTATGCGCCCTATTATTCATTTCTAATTCTTCACTACTTGCTAAAACCGGTTTTCGATTTACCAGCTGATATTCTAAATTTTCTGTCCCCACTTGTGGCAGCCTCTTATTGACCTTTTTGGCAACGGCCACCTCTTTAAAAATCTCTTTTACAATTCGATCCTCTAAAGAATGGAATGTAATAACTGCCATTCTTCCATGTGGATTCAACATCGTTAATCCATCATGCAATACAGTCTCTAATTGTTCTAATTCATGATTTACTTCAATACGAATTGCCTGAAACGTTTGTTTCGCTGGATGCCCCTTCTTTCTTAAAACAGCCGCTGGAAGCGCCGATTTAATCACATCCACCAATTCAAATGTCGTTTCGATTGGTGCAGTTTCTCTAGCCTTACAAATCTTGTCAGCTATTTTTTGTGCAAATGGCTCTTCGCCATAACGCTTTAAAATACGAATCAAATCTTCTTTATCATACGTATTCACTACAACATAAGCATCTAATTCTTGCGATTGATCCATGCGCATATCTAAGCGTGCATCCCAACGATAGCTAAATCCCCTTTGTGCATCATCGAATTGCGGGCTTGATACACCCAAATCCATAAATATACCATCCACAAAATTTACACCACGCTTCGCTAATTCACTCTTTAAATTTTCAAAAGGAGAATGAATCAAAGTAAATTGATCTCCAATTTTCTTTAAACGTGGCATGCTTTCATCAATCGCATTTTGATCACAATCAAACGCATATAAATGTCCACTTGTTAAACGTTTCAAGATTTCACTACTATGTCCCCCTCGACCTAGTGTGCAATCTACATAGATCCCATCTTCTTTTATTTGTAGCATGTCAATCGATTCATTCAATAATACACTAATATGTTCCATTCATTACTACCCCATAATTTCTGATAAGTGTTCGGCCGCTTCTTCAAAAGATGCACTCTGCTCTTCTTCTAAAGCTTCCCAGCGTTGTTTAGACCAAATTTCCAAATGGTTCGCAACACCTATAATCAAACATTCTTTTTCAAGAGAAGCCAAGGCGATTAAAGAGGATGGAATTAAAATTCGACCCTGACTATCCATTTCACATTCTGCTGCTTTTGACAACATCATACGCTGATACATACGTGCGTCTTTATTTGTCGAAGGCAAAGTTGATAGCTTTTGATACACTTGCTGCCACTGCTCTACCGTATATACATACAGGCATCCATCAAGTCCTCGGTTTACGACAACATGTTCACCTAGTTCCTCACGGAACTTAGCTGGCATAATCAATCGCCCCTTACGATCTATGTTATGCGCGTATTCCCCCATGAACATGTGTCTTCACCCCCACTCTATGACACAATATGCTATTTTGTACCACTATAATACATCATTCTATCTAAAACGCCACAAGATTGTCAAAAATTGTACTAATTTTTTTATTTCATAGTTAGTCAAATAATAACCTCATATTTAACCCTCATTTGTTGTTTGATTGCGCTTACACGCCTATTTTTAGCGATTTTCTTTTGACAAACATATACACTCTGATATAATTCGAACGTACAAGGGAGAGATGATATGAGTTTTCTATATTTTATTTTGGGACTTTGTCCCATTTTGTGGCTAATATTTGCGCTAACCGTACTTGGATGGCCCACATATAAAGCTGCCTTTGGTTCTTTAATTATTTCTGCACTATTATCCATAGCGATTTGGCAACAAAGTTTTCTTAATACAATGACGGCTGCTTGTGAAGGTTTCTTAATGCTTTATGGCCTATTATTGTTGTGATTATCGCAGCTGTATTTACATATAATTTGTCATTACGTACACGCGGCATGGAAATCATTAAACAAATGATTACCAGCGTTTCAAGTGATAAACGAATTTTAGTCTTATTAGTTGCATGGTGTTTTGGAGGATTTATGGAAGGTATGGCCGGTTTTGGAACTGCCATTGCCATACCTGCAAGTATGCTTGTAGCTTTAGGTTTTGAGCCTTTATTTTCATGCTTAGTCTGCCTGATTGCCAATGGTGTTCCAACTCCATTTGGATCTATTGGTATTCCAACCGTTACTTTGGCAAATCTAGTTGGACTTGAAAATGCCCAATTGGCATTTACGCAAACACTTCAATTAGCTCCATTTATGTTGCTATGTCCATTCTTAATTGTCATGGCAACAGGAAAAGGTGTTAAGGCATTCAAAGGCGTACAGCTGTAACTTTGGTATCAGGACTTAGTTTCTTGATTCCACAAATGATTGTCGCTAAATTTGTAGGGGCTGAACTTTGTGTTGTCGTTGGAAGTGTATGTTCATTATTATGTACAATTCTATTAGGTTCAAAAGTTAAGCCAAATCCAGAATATGAAATGAAGCTAGAGACAGCCGAAAAAATCACTGTAAAAAAAGCATTCACAGCTTGGTCACCATTTATCTTCATTTTTATCTTCTTATTATCCACTTCAAAATTAGTAGCTCCAGTCAATACATATTTATCTCAATTCGCATCAACAGCTACTATTTACACAGGAGAAAATCCAAGCACAATGACATTTACTTGGATCAACACACCAGGTGTATGGATCTTTTTATCGGCAATTCTAGGTGGATTGATTCAAAAAGCTACATTTAGAGATTTTAAAGTGGTATTTATTGCCACAATCAAGCAAATGTCACAAACCATTATCACAATGCTATGTGTACTTGGATGCGCTAAAATCATGGGATATGCAGGTATGATCGCAAGTATCGCATCCTTTGCGATTGCTGTAACTGGAAGTTTCTACCCATTCTTTGCTCCATGGATCGGATGTTTAGGAACATTTGTGACGGGTTCAGGAACAAGTTCAGGTGTATTATTTGGTGCTGTACAAGAAAGTGCTGCTCAAAGCTTGCATGCCAATCCATATTGGATCGTCGCATTAAATTCACTAGGTGTTGCTGCTGGTAAAATGTTATCGCCACAATCCATCGCAATTGCACTTAGCAGTGTTGATGGACAAGGACAAGATTCAAAACTATTATCAAAAATCTTACCATATGGTGTTGCCTTCATTATCGCAATGAGTTTTGTGGCTTATTTTGGTCAAAAGTTCTTCTAGTTAAAAGAAAAAAAATTGGCTTAAGGAAAATTCCTTAAGCCATTTTTATTGCCTGTACAGCTACACATCCAGGACCGCCCTGCGTAATAAATGCAGGAGATAAAGGATAAATCACAACTTTTGCGCCATCAAAAGTTTCATTGATTTTCTTTTCAAACATCATTGCCAATTCTTCATTAAACGCATGAGAAATGTAGAATGTATAATTTGAATCAAAACCATTATTTTTAAAATCTTCTACCACCATATTGACAGTCTTTTTATAAGTACGACTTACACCAAACTTATCTAAACCTATGCCATCTACGCCTTTTTTCAAAATTGGAATTAATTTTAATGCGCCACCCAAAGTAGCAGCCAACCCTTTGATTCTTCCACCACGAACTAAGAATTGAAAATCTACAGGAACTAAATAAGACTCTTCCTGCCTACGACTTTGTACGATCATCATCACGATGTCTTTGCTAGTCGCCCCATTACTAGCCATTTCTAAAGCCGTATCCACCATTAAACGATGAGGTCCACATAATGTTTGTGAATCTACTACATGAACTAAATCTGGATTGTCACAAGAATTTTTAGCCATCATAGCCGTTTGATACGTACCACTCAGTCCAGATGCCATTGCGATATCAATGACTTCATCTCCATCTTTAGTCAATTCATTATATAAGTCTATCTTTTCACCTAGACTTGGCTGTGATGTTTTTGGAATCTTGTGCTCTTCAATCATCGTTAATAATTGTGTACTCGTGATATCCTCAAAATCTCGATATGTTTGTGCATCAACAGTAATATTCAAAGGAACAATCGACAACCCTTTTTTCTTTGCCGATTCAATCGAATACAAAGTCGACGAATCAGAAATAATATGAATCATTCTTTTTTTACCTCTCTTTAGATAAAAAATAATATAGATATAACAATAAGTCAATACATCTAGTATTAATTTCTAGATTGTGTAACAATTTATTTTATGTTACACTATGATTATGAAAAATTATACATTTCCTAGATGGAACGACTTACCTGAAATTGAACTCTACATGGATCAAGTCATTACTTATATGAATGACAAATTAAAAGATACCTATTTCTATGATGAAAAGTTCATCACAAAATCTATGATCAACAATTATGTCAAAACCGGTATTGTTCATCCTCCCGTAAAAAAGCATTATACAAAAAGTCATTTAGCTTACTTTTTAGTTTTAACCATTCTAAAAAGATGTTATTCTATGCAACAAATCACATCTTTACTTCATATTTATACAAATATGAAAGATTCAACAATTGAACAAGCCTATGACTTATTTATATCGCGATTTGAAAGTTCATTAAATGACGTCTTTGAAAATAACCGTAATACAATTGAATTTGAAAACGCCAACCATGAACAAGAACTCATGGATAATGTCATTCAATGCATCATCTATAAGATGCATACGGAGTACACCTTAAAAAATACGAACTAAAATAGAGAGAAATCTCAATGTCATTAAGTTAAGAGATGACGAACCATCCGGATACTATTGTCTGGATGGTATTTTATTTGAAGGCACGACGAAAATTGTAGTATTGCTACTACATTTTAAAAAATATATAATATTAGTTGTTAATCATATCGATAGTTAAAAGATACCGGTGATTTGGCTTTTACTTTCCGTTCATTCTGGCGATTAGGACGGATTGGCAGTATTTCTTTAGCTATCAGTGATTCAATATCAGGTGGATTCTTTCCACCTTTTTCTTTTAGGTAGTTACGTATTATATGAAAGGCACGTACATAATTTAATTGATACTCGTATTTTCTGCCTTTTTCTTTAATTTTTATATTGTTACTTACTCTGCTGCAGAAATTATATAGAACCAGCTTTGCATAGATTTCCTGCTCTATAAACATTCTTTTCTTTGAATGCAACGTATTTAAATCTAGGTGATATTTCAATTCACGATAACTCGTTTCAATCTCCCAACGAAGGTGGTACAGTTCTTTGATATCTTGTATATTGAATTCGGATTCATCTAAATTTGTAATAACACTTTCGTAGGTATCATCACTTATTTTAAAACGTGCAACACGACATTCAAAATCAAAATATGGGCTTCCGTCAAAAAAATCAAATCTCTGATTCTTAGGGACAAACTTATATATTTCAGGATGAGCTTTTATTTCATTGGTTTGTTTTGTGGTCAAGGTACGACGGACATGCATATCAAATTCTGCATCTGGAAAAGGGCCAAACTACGCAGTACGCTTGTTCGAGAATGAATATCCTTTACCCTGATCAAATACTTATGGTTCTTCATACCTACTTTCACAAAAGAATTGATAGATTCATAGCCTCTGTCCGCGATGAAAATAGCTTTAGGACCATCATATCTATCCACTATTTCATTGAATGCACCATTTTCATTCATTACGGCATTTCCTTGAAGAACAATATCATCATAAGTACATTCCAATAGATCATAGCTTGTATTCAGATGATAGGCGGAGAAAGGCTTATTCGAATTATTAGCCTTATAAAAAGTGGTTTTAGTATCTTTGATAGCACTGCTGATAGGCAGAACAGAACCATCAACAGCGAGAAGGCGATAGCCTTTGTGAAACTTGATTTTCTGTGTTCGTTCATTGAACATATTGAATAATGTATGGAATGCATCAGGGCGAATCTTACTACGTGCTTGTACAAATGAAGAAGCTGTAGGTGTATCAAGTTTATATCCAAACAATTTAAACATTTCATCTTTTAA
>ENA-OQCS01000116-OQCS01000116.1-human-gut-metagenome-genome-assembly--contig:-NODE-116-length-37712-cov-2.675908_pt1 | contig 37712 bp, 45 predicted proteins | sample MGYA00242757_ERZ504575 | MGnify/ENA primary metagenome ERZ504575 (study PRJEB26092, sample SAMD00036297) | human gut metagenome | host: Homo sapiens | study: EMG produced TPA metagenomics assembly of... | reverse complement strand
AAATAAAAGAACGCAAGCCCGCTAGGCGTTCCGCCGGATTTGAATCCGGCGTCAAAAAATGTCCTTACCTATTTAGGCTCTGCGGATTTGCAATCCGCAGCAAAGAAGTATGCTTTTCCTTTTGTTGGGGGATTGCAAATCCCCCGGTTTTTAATAGGTCGAACCTTTTTCTACGGCGGATTGCAAACCGCCGGGACGCCTAGCGGTAGGTGAAATCTGTGGGACCTTTCATAGACCGCATAGGTCTCCAAATCTGCGTGACTTTTAAATTCTGTGGGAGTTTAAAACAAAAGGCTGGTAGGAATTTTTCCTGCCAGCCTTTTCTCGTACTTTTTTCTTGTGTGTCTTTAAACTTTATTTTCTGTAGAACTTGCCTTTCTGGCGGGTGATGATGTCTTTTTCCTCAAGCTATACTTTCCGTGCTTATCGAATACAATCCAATAGAGCACAGGAAGGATGGTGGCAATGAGTACCATCGAGATGAGGGTTCCGAAGAAGATGACGGCTCCCATCGGAGACCACAATGTGTTGTTCTCTATCATCATCGGCAATACGCCTACCGAGGCTGCTGCTGAGGTGAGGAAGATAGGACGCATACGGCGCTCACCAGCCTGGAAGGCGGCATCTCTGACCGAAAGACCCTTGTCGCGGCGAAGTTCCTCGGCATAGTCGAGCATGATGATACCGTTTCTTACCAGAATACCCATCAGACTCACGACACCCAGAATGCAGGTGATGCTGACATCGAAGCCGGTAATCAGGAGTCCTATCGCAGCACCGAAGATGCAGAGCGACATGGAGGAGAGATTCACCAGAGCCAGGCTGATGCGCTTGAAATGGAAGAGCAGAATGAAGAAGATGATCAATACCGCTATCATCACACCCGATATCACCTGTGGCATGGTTTCGCCATCCTTTTCTGCCATACCGCCAATCTCCCAATCCAGATCGGTACCGAGCGGGAGTTTCGATACTTCCTCTTTCAGCTTGTTGGACAACTGGTTGGCATTATAACCTCTCAACGGTTCACCGACGATGGAAATGGTGCGTATGCCATTGCGTCGGACGATGCAGCCATCGTGCCAGTCGGGAGAAATCTTAGCCAGCTGACGGAGCGGCACACTCGATGTTCCGCCCATCACAGGGATGTATTCGTTGGCAAGGTCGCTGTCGTTCTTCGACTTCAGTACCATCTTCACCGGATAATCGCCTTCCCAGAGGGTGGACATCGGAATGCCATCGCCAAAATGAATGGCAAGATCGGCAGAGAGCAGCGTCTTGTTCACACCCAGACGGTTGGCCTCGGTAGCATCCGGCGTAACCCGGATGCCCGGCAACGGCTCCTCGAAATTGGTACGGATCAGATTGATACCTTCTATCTGATGCATGCAGGCAGCTATCTTCCTGGCGGCTGCCTTCAGATCGCTGATGCTGTCGCCGCTCACTCTTACTTCGATAGGGTAGCTGGCATTGTTGTAATCCATCTGCTTGAAGCGGATGTAGCAATCCGGAAGTAGTTGGAGTAGCGGTCGGCATATCGGTCGAGTACCTCTTCGGTGGCACCGTTATCTACTGTATTCACGATGAACTGGGCAAAGTTGGAACCGCCAATCTGCGGAGCGTAGGTGGTATGGAAACGGGGCGAACCCTGTCCGATAAACGTGGTTACCGCCGTTACCTGCGAGTCGCGCTGCAGGATGTGAGCCATCGAATCTGCCACCTGTGCAGTTCTATCGGCTGTGGTTCCGTTAGGAAGATAGAACTCCACGGCAAACTGGTTTCTCTCGGCAATAGGCATCATTCGCTGCGGAAGATTCACGAAGATGACGGCACCGATGCTTACCAGCACCACGCCCACGATGAGGGTGATGCGAGGACTGGCGAAACAGTGCTTTAACAGCCAGGTGTAACCCATCTGAAGATAATCGAGCGGCTTCTTCCGGGCGTGGGGGTAGGCTGACTGCTGATGCCCTGATGAATCACCCTATATTGTAAATAAGGTGTAAGCAGCAGCGAAACCGTGAGCGAGATGCTCAGGATGATGAACATTGCCCAAGGGAACGACTTGACGAAATCGCCCATGTCACCATGCATGGTGAAGAGGAACGGGAAGAAGGTGAGCGAGATGCTGAGCGTGGCGGAGAGTACTGACATGAAGAACTCACGTGGGGCAGCGATGGCTGCGTGCCAGCGCGACATGCCGTGGCCCAGCTTCTCCATATAGTTGTCGATAATGACAACGGAATCATCCACCACCATACCCAGGGTTACGATGAGGGCAGCCAGAGTGACGGTGTTCAGTTCCATACCGAAATATAGAAGATGCCCAGCGAAGAGAAGATGGTGATCGGGATGCTGAGGGCGGATACCTCTGCCACGCGGCGTGGCATAAGCAGGATGACCACGATGATGACGGAGATGACCGAGATGAGCAGTTCTCGGAGGAAGTTGAGCACCGATTCGCTCACCACCTTACTCTGGTCGGTGATGGTATTGATATGCACATCATCGGGCAGGGTCTGCTCAAACTCATCCATCGCCTGGTGAACGTCTTTTCCCATCTTCACGATGTCATTGCCCGGTCGCATCTCGATGGAGAGGAGCACGCATTTGTTGCCATTGCTCTTGATGTATTTGCTCAATTTGGGGTATTCTCTCCTGATCTGGGCAATATCCTTCAGGCGCACGATGTTGCCCTTGGGGTCGGAATAGACAATCTGCTCTGCCACATCGCGCTCGTTGTTGTAGGAGTCGGTGATGTGGATGGGCAGGTTGAGGTTGCCCAGCTCCAGGTTTCCACTCATGGTGGTGAAGCCCTGTAGGGCGAGCTGGTTGAGTACCTTGTAGGAACCGATTCCGTATTTAGCCAGCTTGTTCTGATCCAGATAGATACTGATCTGTTCGTTCTCCAGTCCGTAGGTGCGGAGGTTGGAGATGGCATCGATGCGGCGCAGGCGGTCCTTCAGCCGGTCGATGTAGGTGTTCAGTTCCCGATAGGTTTTCTGCTTGCTTTCCATCGTGATGAGCAGGGCAGAGGTATCGGCGATGTCGTCCACTGCCTGCAGGGCGAGAACGCCTGATGGGAGTGATGCCTTGAAGCCTGCAGTCCGTGCTTGAACTTGCTCCAGAAGGCATCCCTGTCTTCTACATCATCGTTGAGTTCCAGGAATACGATCAGCATGCCGTCCTTGCTCTGGGTGTAGGTCTTCTTCTTGTTTACTTCCTTGTATCCGAAGATGAAATTCTCCAGGGGTTTCGCCACCCGTTCTTCCACCTCATCGGAAGTGGCACCGGGATATACGGCAACGCAGGCACCCTGGCGGATGGTGAATTGCGGCATTTCCTGCTTAGGCATGATGCAGATGCCCAGAATGCCCACGAAAACGAGCATACCCATGAGGAGCATCACGATATTATGGTTGCACATCGCCGATTCGATGAACGAACGCTTGATGATGCGGTTGGGTTTTCTCGTAATGCGAGCCTTGATATGGTCGTGAAGGGCGGTGTCCTTCTGCGGAATCCTCGGCTTGTTTATCTCTTGATTTGTGTCTTGATTCATATCTTTTCCCTCCACATTTTATCGGTTGTTACTCTTTCCGGTATCAACCTTCATACCTTCTGATACCTTCTGCTGACCATTGATGATGACCTGGTCGCCAGTATGAAGTCCCGAGAGAATGATAATGCCATCTCCCTCGAAATCGCCTGTGGTTACAGGTTGCTGGTGCGCCTTGCCGTTTACTACGGTCCAAACGAATCGGGAGTTATCTACATCCAGTTCAACGCTTTGCGGCGGAACGATGATATGAGCCGGTGCTGCTGCACTGCCCTGAATCTGGGCGTTGCAGACCATACCTGGGAGCAGACGACCCTGCGGATTGGTGATACCCACCTTGATGTCGTAGGTATGCGAGATAGGATTGGCATCGATGCCTTTTTCTGAGATGGTCCCATAGAAGACGGCTCCGGAAAGAGCGGTAACTGTCAGCTTTACCTTGTCGCCTACGTGGAGAAGCGAGATTTCTGCTTCGGGTACGGAAACCTTGGCATTGACTGAGCCACATTGGCGAGTTTCAGCACGGGCTGACCAGGAAGCACGTAGGTTCCCATATCCACATTCTTGGCAGCGATGACGCCTGAAAACGGAGCTGTGAGTGTAGAGTGGGAGAGTTGCTGACGGGCGATGCTTTCGGCTGCCTTCGCCTGTTCCAGTTTACTTTCTATCTCCACCCATTTCATGTCCGAGATGGTGCCCGACTGATGGAGGGGCAGGGAATCTCCTGTAGGCATCCCTGCGCCTGTTTCAGGGTGGTGAGGGTAGCCCGGTGAGCCTCCTTCACGGTAGTAGGGTTGATGGTGGCGAGCAACTGACCTTTGCTGACTCTGTCACCCTCATCTACACGGATGGAAGTAATATTTCCGGCGATTTCGAAACTGAGTGTTGACCCCATCTTTTCCTCGATGGTACCCACATAGTCTTTCGTTCCCCCCAGGTTTGTATTTCCTACAGAGATTGTTTCCACCTTGATATTCTTCTTTTCCATCTTCCTGGCTTTTTCCGTACATCCTGTCAACAGCAGGCTGAATCCCGTAATCATCAGACTGCATCCCATGAATATCAGACAGCTGCTACTGCATTTCATTAGCCATCCTGTCATACCATCTTTCTTTTTCATATCTTCTTCTTTTTGTTATTTTTTTGCAAAGGTATGAAATAATGGCGAATGTAAGGGGCACAAAGTATTAAATATGTTTAAGAACTAACGTTTTTTAGAAAAAATATGTACCTGAAAGCTCACGAAACCAAGGTATTTGTATTGAAATAAGCTATAAGTTGGGCTCTCTTTCTAAGTAAGAAAAGAGCCCCTACTATTTTACTTTTAAGGGACGTTATGTTAACAAACATTAGTTTACTTTTACAGTGTTTCACGTGAAATGCTATGTGGAGATAGCATTATTTACGTGTGTGTCGGTTTTCCTTTTAAGGACAAGGTAGGTTGGCGATTGGCGGGGGCAATCGCGCTTTCGCGAAAACCAAGAGTATTTATGACTCAACGAAAGAAATGCCCGAGCGGGACGGTCGATGAGTTGAGCCTGAAAATTTTGCTTCGCAAGAATTTTTAACCGGCTCACTCACAGCCCGTCTAATCCGCTCTCCCAAGGGTACTTTATACAAATGACGATAACTGGAGATTAGGGGGCACCACTTCGTGCCCCTATAACCCCTGAAGGTCGGGACGCCGACAGCGATTGTTAGGGGGGGGTTCACCCCCTCAACCCCTACTTCTTTGGCATTGCCCAAAGAAGCAAAGGCTAGTGTTTTTCATAAGTATTACTGCCTATCGGAGGACTTTAAGTTATAAGCGTGTCTGCCTACGGCATCTCCGACACGAAGCAAAAAAGGCAGCCAAATTAATGACTGCCTAATTAACTAAAACATCATAGCAGAATAAACTGCAAATGCAACTCCAAACAAAATAAACACTATAAAAATAATGAGTATAGTGCAAATCAAATAGTATAATAAACCGTGTCTCATATATAGATAACGGTAAAAAAAAGAAAATATTATATTAAAACTTAAGAGGAGACCAAGAACCGAGAGTATATTTACCAAACATACCAAAACCTTGAAGCATTTTACCAGGAGTAGATAACTTAAGATTAGTCTCAAAACTTTGTTGCTTAACACCTAGCTTAAGAGATTGCAAAGTAACCTTAAAAAGATTATTATCTCTATAATTCTGCTGACCTTTAACAAAAGTATCTTTATCAAGATTAGCAGCCTGCGAAGCACCTACTTTAGCATTTGTAGCCGCATTCTGAGCAGAAGCACGAGCACCAACAATGGCGGCAGCAGCATTCGTGTAAAGCGAATCCATTTGTGCTTTGCTCATCTTATCATACCACTTATTAACTTTCTGCTGATAAGCTATCTGGGCAGCAGTATAAGCAATCTCTAATCTATCCTTTTGAAACTGCTGAGGTTGACCAATTCGAGCATACATTGCCTTAGTAGCCAAATCCCAGGCAGAACCTTGAGCGAGCAAGTTATCTGCATACGTCTTGGTATACATCTGTTGTTCGGTCTGCTTAAGGATATTTAACTGCATATCCTGAGAGGACTTTTTGAGATAGTTATCATACTTAAGACCTGTAGTCTCCTGCACCATCTTAGCAATCTGAGCAGCCTTTTCAGCAGCTGCATAATTATTGTCTATCTCCTGACGTGTGACCTGGGAACGAACGAGATTAGATTGCTGCATCTGGGCAAAAGCGTTCACAGCATTAGGAATAGCGTCACGAGTTGCAGACGTATCAGCGGGGGCGGTTTGTTCAGGAGTAGAACCCATATTACCGGCAATATTACCATAGGCAAACGCAGGTTAATACCTGCTTGTAGGAGCAACTTACTAGCGTTAACGGGATTTTTGTACTTATTGTACATATACTCGTTAAAGCTATTTTGACGGTCTATTGCTTCATAGCTAGCCTTTTGAGCCTTGTGAGAACCAAACAGAGAGAGGCCAGCACCGACAATCGGAGAAACGGCACCAGCAATTCCACTTAGTGTTGAAAGAAAAGAACCCATAAAATTAATATATAAAGAGTTTAGCCCCCTACAGAAGTAGGGGGCAAATAGAAATTAAACATTTTCAGAAGTCTCAGGAGTCTCAGGAGTCTCAGGAGTCTCAGGAGTCTCAGGAGTCTCAGGAGTCTCAATATCCATATTATCACAAATTTGATTTACATATCCTGCAAAATCCTTGAGTTCGCTAGGAGTCTGTAAAGAGCGCAATTTGCAAAGCTGCAACTTACGTCATCACTCAAAGACTCGTAACCAGACGAAGTCTTAATCAACTGTAAAGAAGAAAGAAGCGCCTGACGCTCAGAATCACTACAAGATGGGTCAAGAGCACGCACAAGGGGCTCACATCGTTTACCTGTAGTCTCATCAAGAGGACAAAGAGCATCCATTTCATCTTGATTAATCACTTTTTCAGGGTGCACCTCACGAGAAAGAGACGGAGCAGCAGTATAACAATGCTGAAAATAACTTGTTAAATTCATAAGAAAACTAAATTAAAGGCTCACCGCTAACCGACATTGGCAGAACGGCTTGAATATTATTACTAACTTCACAAATAAACTGGTCTTGAGTCTGTAAGCCCTGGTACTGATTGACGAAGATACTATTGTACAAAGCGGGATTGACATAAAAGAAGTTCTTTGAAAGACCATCTTTACACCAAAAACTAGCCATATCATCTTCGAAACCTGCTAGACGGGGAGCAGTCCAAGAGGAAAGAGTAGGCTCACCACTTGCAGAACGATAGATATTACCATTTAACTGTCCGTGAACCTCATCAATATGGGTTTTATACTCAGCATAACGAGGAATCCAACCGAGAACAGAAGGGGAGTGAGTGCCACTTGCACCAGGAACTTTCGCAAGATACAGAGACGTAGCTCCAATGGTTGTTTACCGAGATTATCAAATTCAGGTTGAAAATACTCAGAAGAAGTCAGCTTTTTATTGAAAATATTGACTCCATAACTACTATAGTCAACGTCAGGAACAAAGGAGCAAATACCCATCAAGATACCGTGCTCTTTGGTATCAAACTCAAAAGTATCAGAACCTTGTGCTACTCCATTACCATAAATACGACCGACTGGAGTTCCTTCAAAGGAATTATCAGTAGTGGTAAGAGTATCAGCAGTAGATGTAATAGGATTGACCTGTAGTACACTAGAAGCAGAACCGACGAACTGACAGCGCATTTGAGGAGCGTAAGCATCGAAACCATAACGTGCCTTAATCTGAGACTTATAGTCACCATCAGAAGCTTGAGACATCAGTCTATAAAGCTTGTCCAGAGCGAAAGCACTACGGAGATTAGCAATAGTAAAAGAAGTGCCTTTCTCAGCAGTTACACCAGTCATAACACCTTGTTTTCCACCTATTCACAAGTGTTACTGATAAAACTACTATAACCTGATGACTCACTATAAGGAAAATCAGGGGAGACAAAATTATTACTCAAGAAATCAGCACCTTGAAACTGAGTATTAGCAATAGTAAACAAATCCTTTTTCCAAGGACGATAATTCAAACGAAGATAATTATCTACAAAATTCTGCAAGACAACAGAATTAAAAGTAGAAGTCATGTCGAGAGAAAGACCATCAATATTCCAAGACTTAACACGATTATCCTCCCAATTAGCTACACGATAGAAATCCGCACAAATCTTCTGATAAGCAAGCAAGCGGAAAGGATTCATAGCAGCAGGAGCGAAGTCTTGGGATTCGGGAGTATAGTAACAACCATAGCCAAGCAAATCCAACAAACGAATAGCATTTTGAATCTTTGGATATCCTAACACATCAGTACCAAGACCAGCTGCAGGGGTTGGATTAGAAGCAGTAAGCTTTGCCTTAAAAGCATTATAAATCTTTGCCAAATCAAAATTAGGAGAATCCGCAGTAACTTTTTGGTCATAAAGTGAGGTAGGGTACTTAGTACCAGTGATAAACTGGGGAAAATCACGCCAAAGAAGACGGTAAGGCACGTAGAAAAATTCAATATGCTGAGTGCACTGAATAAAAGCTGCCGAGTTCATAGGCATCGTGCGGGTAAACATACGAGCATTAATGCGATAATGCTCATCAGGATTACACTCACGAACGAAGCAAGGCAACAACATACCAAGGCTGCTAGTAAACTTGTTACTATAGCCAACATCAAACGCATTACGGGACACGTTCGACTGAGAAAGCGGTTTTTGTAAAACTGACTTAACCATATTATAAAATATTAATTAATAGATAATACCCCTTTTTGCGGGCATAAAATTCCTTATACTTTTTAGACTTATTTCGGTCTATACACTTCTGAGTAGTATTGACACGGAAATTCATCGAAATACAATTATTACGCAGAAAATCGAGGACAGAATCGGACAATTTAAGACCATTATAGAGGTCAGAAAGACCGAGACCAAAAGTATCTAAACTGCCTATTAAGCAAATAGATATCAATACGAGGTGTAAGAACTTAGGCAAAGAGTGAACTAACTCAGGATAATAAGTAAGCAAATACATTTTAGCCTGAAACCTATCAGTAAATAAATACTGATTATAGGAATTACGAGAGCCATCTAGCAGCACCTCTTGTTCTGCATAAAACTTCGACAAATTATATAATGCAAGATTACTATATAATCTATCTAAACACTCAATATATTGACGTGGAGACAACTTGCGAGATACAAAACGACCTGTAAGATTACCTAAATTATCACGTTCAGGAACTTCAAAAGAGCGAGAGCACCAATACTTCAACATTCGATGAAATCGTCTATTTTGATACCGATAATAATCATTATAAGGTGTATCCTCAAAATCATGATTATAATCAAGAGAGACCAAATCTTGTTTTTTAGGGTCAAAAAAACCACGTCTAACAACTGGTCTTATAACATATCTTTCTGCTTCATATTTAGCAAATATTGATAATTTATCATTAATATCCGAAACGCTATATGCTTGACACTTAGGGAAGTATCTAAGCAAATACGAGTAGGGTAAAGGGTACTCGGTAAAGGATTTCTCATCATCATCCATTGAGGATAAAGAATAGTTCCATTAAAGAGTGCATCCGTAAGGATTTCTCTACTAACTTTGTAAGAGCAATAATTGGATTTTTACTTGCCAAGACTTCGGGCGGAAAGGTTTAATTTGAAGAACATCAGGCAGACTATTTGTGCTACATACGTAGCTCGCAACGTAGGAAGGAGCAGCCTTTGTGACGTATTGTGAGTCGCATCTATCCGGACTACACATCTGCCAGCTCTCGTATATAAGACCGTGCCAATAGTCTCTATCGGAAGCTCTTGAGCTATCTTTGTAGGAGTCAAGAAAATCGTTTGCCAAGCACTTGTCATTAAACCACAATATGCCGTGGTAATGTGGACGTAGGGTAGTTGGTCCATATTCGCCATTAATGAAGATTCGGAAAAGCGGCTCTTCTTTAAGCTTGCCATCAACGAAAAGAGATTGATAATACTTTTTATTGCGTTGAACATATCTTTTGAGATTTATAAACAGACGTTTCTTAAAATTGATAATATCCTGTTTCCACAAGACACCAAAACACTCAATATCGATTGGACACTCATTAGACTCTATAGGGTGTACTCCTTGCACCTCAGTATCGTGTATAATAACGGTACTTTCACCGTCAACAACCTCTGTACGATTACGAAGTATCCACCATTTACCTACACGTTCTAGGTAAGGAATATGATAGTTATCATACGTGAGAGTGAAAAAGATAGCATAAGGATGTTGCTCAGACTCCTTGTAGCATCTTTGCGTCAATTCATCTGAACGCATCTTAAGACAGTAGGACACTTACCACAATTATACCATTCAAACTCACCTCTTGCAGCATTATAAATGCGTAATGGGTGATAGCAACGCATAGCGGGGGTGACATTTTGCCTAAAACGCTTAACATAATCCTTAATACTATCTCTCATTTTCCCAAAAATTATAACGATGTGTAACCCAACTGAGCAGCCAACGCAGTAATAGCGTAGAGAACTGCCTTAATAATAACTTTAAAAACTTCTTCTTTATTAAACATAACTCATTTATTTTTAATCGTAATAGTAATTGGCTCTTTACCTAATACTGACAAGCAACGGTCAAACAGAGAGTCTAAAGTACTAGTAGAGTAAGCCAAAGGAAGAACACCACCACGTTTACCAACCAAGATACAACCTACAGTATCTTTAGGAGTATTCCCAGAATGAATAAGAATACCAGAACGACCTGAAACACCACACAAAGTAAGCATATATTTACCAAACTTTGGAGAGTAATGGAAATCAATAGAATAAGTGCCAGGAGCAATACAACAACCTTTGCCGTATTTAACCTTTTTACCTATAGCAGGCTCTAGAGTATTACAGAACGGAACAGAGTTAATAAATAACTCACCCTCAGTAAATAAATCTCCGTCAGGAGAACAAGAAGTAAATGAATCTCTAACTAGAAGCAATTTCATATAACTTACAATTAAAATAATTACACAACAGAACTAACCTTTATAATTTGGATAAAAATGAACAGAAATAATATTATTAAAATCATATCCATCAACTACCTCAAAAGCTTCCGCCATTGAAAAGGCTAAAAACTCCTCATTTTCGTGAGACTTAAAGTGAATTCGAACTGAAACCATAAGCTAGATATTTTTACTTTACATTAAAATTAAACACTAAATTATATCAGAAACACTAAGTAACTGAAAACGAGTGCAAAGATAATGAAATACTACTCTATTTCCAACATAAGGGACGTTATGATAAATAGCACTTATGGTAATATCAAACTTAGTAATAAGTAGAACGGGTAAACTGGAGGCATGGTGAATTACCATGCCCAGTTTATCTGCTATCTCAGGCATCTTTTCCTTGTTGAATACAGGATTCTTGCCTTCCTTCTTCTGCTGGCGGTAATCCTGCAACAGGAAGACTGCCTGGCGAGAAAGTAAAACAATGGCAGCAAGATTACAAAGGGTAAGAAGTGCCATGGTGATGTCTGCAAAGCTCCAGGCAAAATCAAGTGACACGATGCTCCAATCATCACCATCGCTGCCACGGCAAGGCGATAGATAAATACGCCCAGTCTGGAATCCTTGATATATCTCACGTTGGTCTCACCATAATAATAATTGCCGATGATACTGCTAAAGGCAAAGAGCCATATCATGACTGCTACAAAAGGATTTCCGATGCTTCCGATTTCGTGGGTCAAGGCATCCTGAGTCAGTTGGATACCATTGGATGCAGTGACATCAACCCCGCTCATAAGGATGATGAATGCTGTGCAGGAACATACTACCAAGGTATCCGTGAAGACACCCAGCGCCTGAATCAATCCCTGTTTTACCGGATGGCTCACCGTAGCCACTGCAGCAGCGTTAGGAGCACTACCCTCGCCGGCCTCATTGCTGAACAAGCCTCGCTTGATGCCCTGAATCACTGTGACGCCCAGTACTCCGCCTGCAGCCTGATTGAATCCGAAGGCATTTTCAATAATGATTAATAAAACCTTAGGCAAACTGGTGATATTCCAAATCACTACGCCAACGGCTATCAGGAGATAGACAACTGCCATGACAGGAACCACCGTAGAAGAGAACTTTGCTACTCTCTGAATACCACCAAAGATGATGAGCAATGTAAGCGCCGTGAGTATGATGCCCATGGTGGCAGGCTCGATACCAAAAGCCTTCTGCCATGCCAGACAGATGGTGTTACTCTGAACGGAATTGTAGGCAAAACCAAAGGTGATGATCATGAGAACGGCAAAGAGGATACCCATCCAGCCCTTTCCCAATCCATATTTCATATAATAGGCAGGTCCACCATAGAAGGAAGACTTACCTTTGCGCTTATAGAGTTGGGCAAGCGTTGATTCGATGAAGGCTGAAGCAGAACCCAGCAAAGCGAGCATCCACATCCAGAAGACAGCTCCCGGACCGCCGATGCTGATGGCTGTAGCTACTCCTGCAAGATTACCTGTACCAATTCTACTGGCCAATGCCACCACGAAAGCCTGGAAGGAAGAGATGTGCTTCATCTCACCATCCACCTTTACATCCATAGACAGTTCTTCCTGGCCAATCTCCTCTGGTTGAACCTTATCGGGATGCAGCAGGAGCCTGACCATCTCGCGGATGAGACGAAACTGCACGAAACGGGTACGCCAAGTAAAAAACACGGCACAGCATATCAAGATGGTGATGATGATATACGACCAAAGAAAATCGCTAACCTGAACTAAAATATTCTGTATTGAATCTATCATTTTATTTATTTAAATCACTCTAAGTTATCTATTTGAATCACTCTAAATGTTCATTCCGACTGCAAAATTACAGTTTTTTTTCAGAAAGCATCGTTTAGGGAATTTCCTCTATCGGTTTAGGGAAAATCCTTACTATACCTCCAGAAATCGCCTTATCTTTGCAGCAGAAATCAGAAAGATGACTGAATTGACGATGATTCTGGAATCTGATGGTTTCCTGGAAAATGGAAGTTTAACATATAATAAGATAAGATTATGAAGAAGTTTATCATAGCACTAGTAGCAATGTTCATGATGACATTCAGTTCTGCATCAGCAATGAGTTATGAACAGGCTCGCCAGCAGGCTCTGTTTCTGACAGACAAAATGGCTTACGAGCTGAATCTGACAAATGATCAGTATGAGGCAGCCTATGAGGTCAACCTCGACTATCTGATGGGCGTGAATACTTACGACGATCTCTACGGCATCTATTGGCGTCAGCGTAATCTCGACTTGAGCTACATCCTTCTGGATTGGCAGTATCGCTCATTCTGTGCCGCAAGCTATTTCTACCGTCCTCTTTACTGGTATGGTGGATTCTTCCACTTCGGCATCTATGCACGCTACCCACGCAGAGATTACTTCTTCTTCGGAAGACCTCATTTCTATGCTGTATATCGTGGTGGACACAGCTGGAGAATGAATGGTGGCAGAAGCTGGTATTACGGACGTGAATTCGGCGGTCCGCGCCCTATCGGTGTTCGAGGTCAGGAACCAAGATTCGGTATGCGCGATGGATTCAATCGTGGCGATTATGGTCGTGGCAAGACCTTCGGCAATCTCAATCGTCAGAGCAGTACAAGAACTACGGTTACACGTGATCATTCTTTTGGCAACAGTCGCCAAAATAATGCTACCTTTGGAAGTGGTGTCCGAGGCGGTGGTTCTTTTGGGGGCTATAACCGAAGCGGATTCGGCAGTGGTTCTACCAACAACAGCCGTTCGTTTAATAATGGTTTCACTCCACGTTCCAGCACTCCAAGCAATGGTTCTTTCGGTGGTCACCGTGGCGGCAATTCGTTGAATAACAGCCGTTCATTCAGCAGTGGAAGCCGTTCCTTTGGCGGAGGCAGCAATGGTGCCCGCAGTTCCTTTGGAGGTGGTTCTTCCCGTAGCAAGAGCCATAATGGCGGCGGATCATTCGGTGGCAGAAGATAGTTAGACCAATTTATCAAACCAAATATATACCAAAAGAAGGGACATTCCAAGTGATTGGGATGCCCCTTTGCTTTTTTAGTATGATGAATTGATATACTATCAAAGATCATCAAAAGAAGTATATACAGAACTATATAATTGAATGACAAGTATATAGATGATAAAGAGAGGAGCAGACAGGCGAACTCCATCCGCCATTGCCTCTCCCATTGCCTCAATACTGTTCAGTCTTTGGCTGACTACGCCGAAAGACTGTGCCATGACAATGACCATAAAACAGATATAGGGCAAGATGCTTCTGGAAAAACTGCTGGAGGCATATCCTCCCATCACATTGAGCAGGATGGCATGAGGATGAGCGTGAGCAACAGCATCACACCGATAAACAGGACGAATTCCAGGCAAACCAACCGCAAGGCATTGCGCTGTCGGTAAACCTTATGATCGTATTTTAACAAGCCGCTTGCCCGTAGCGTACCCCAGGCAATGCTGATCAGCAACAGCCATACCAGCCAAGGTGACTGCAGGTTGGCGGTGAAAGTGCCGAAGAACCATCGGATACCTTCCGGGCTGAGCAATGACCGGGGAAAAACATCGGGCATAGCGGCAGTGATGAGCCATGAAGCCAGCACCAGTACTATCTGTGCCAGTATCAGCAGGAACATGGCATAGCCACATATCCTGCTGAATGTATGACTATTCTTCATCAGCCTGCAAATTATCAATATCGATGATGCGTAACTCGCATGCCCGTACCACGAGTCGGGTCGCATTCACGCTCATTCCGTTATTACCATCAGGGAAGAGCTTCTGTACGAGTTCATTCTGCCGTTTTTCCAGACTCTTCACACCGAATGGCATACCTCGTAGGTTCGTGATCTGCTCCTTGGTATAACCCAGGGCGAGATGGCGGAGGAATCGCTCGTCGTACTCATCAATCTCGTAATTGATCATCGCCTCCTGATGCATCAGCTGGCTTCCTACGCTCTGCTTGAATCTATCAACGATTTTCTGGAGAATCGGCTGGTTGAAAACCAGCTTCTTTCCACTCATGCAGGAAGCCACGTCACCACGGGTAAGCAATTCTCCGCTCTTGAGGATGATGCCTTCACATCCTGCATCGAGCACATCTACCCATAACTTCTCGTTGAGAATCTCACCGGTAAAGATCAGGACCTTCACATCAGGATACTGTTCTTTTGTACTACGGCAAATTTCTACTCCAACAGTGGTGGAGCCACCCAAGCCAAGGTCAAGCAGTACAAGGTCTGGCTTTTGCTGTTTGATGAGTTTCCAATAAGCGATTTCACTATCCGCAGTGCCGATGATTTCAGCTTCGGGTATGTCGTTCTTGAAGATTCCTTCTGTGCCTTTCAATTCCAGAGGCACATCTTCTACTATAATAACCTTAAATTTATTCATGTCTTTGTCTTTATTATTTTTTCAGGTAAAACGATTTCTATCATGAGTTTGCCATCAGATGACGGCTTGGCAAGAATGCCACAGCCACGCAGGTTGGTTGCCTCCCCTATTTCTCTCACAATCTGGCGGGCCACCAGATACTTCATATCGCTGGTGAGCGGTGTGAAGAGATGTGGATGACGGGTTGCGTCAAATGGGATATCGTGAAGGATATACTGGCAGGTTACATAGGCAGATGATGAGGTTGCTTCCTGATAAGTGAAGTTCTTCACTCCGCCAGTGATAAGCTTCCTGAGATATGCCAGCAAGTCTGCGTCGCATTTCACGGTTCCTTCCACCTGTTCCATTGCCTGTGCACTGAGCATCGTGTATATTGCCTTGTAGTAATCCACCAACTCCTGCAGGGAAGTAACATCCTCCGGTGTACTGTCGATAAGCTGTCTGATTCGCGATGGGTAATACATCGTTTCGTGCTTGAGCGTAGAGAGACAGTTGTCGAGTACGGAATTGGCAATGTGCAACTTTCCGTTTTCATACTCTGCACGATGCAGCTCATCTTCTGCCATTTCTATATTCGTAGCCTCATTCTGCTGCATATCAATGCTTTGCTTCAGTGCCTGCGAGATACGTTTCACCACCTCGTTGAGCTGAGGGAAAAGCTGAACGTTACGTATGTTATTGCTGCCGGATGGAGTCCAGATTCCGGTATCTGTTTCAGCTTATCCGTGTTGGAATCACCACTGAGCAACACCTTGTTAATAGCATTGATCTTTTCTACGGCATAGCGATAACGGAGGATGTGGCGATAGTATAGCAGATAATATGCCAGTGGCAATTGTAACAGCAGGATAATCAGCAAGACGATGGCTACAGCCTTCGAGTTTTCTGAAGTCTGCATGGTTCTTACGTAGTTATCGAGCGAATTATCCGCACTCCGTTCACGGAAGAGCTGTGTATATACCTTGTTGTTACTATCGTATAGTTCCCATTTGTGGAGTGCCAGCGCTGCCACGGCACTCTCATTGCGGATATCGAGTATGACCTCGTAGTTGGTTGGCAAACTGTCGTGCAGCAATGGATTTCGGCAGCGGTTCCTTTCATGGGATGTGCCACCATCAGATATTTCCCATCAGGATTCAATGTCAGATAGTATCGGTTGAGATAGCTGCGAGACGAATCTGCCATAGCCAGGGTCCGCTCGTAGGTACCATTGATATTACTGAAATAGGCACTGTCGGCATAGGATGCTGCTGTTTGCAGCAATCGCGATGTCTGCTTATTGCCCCAGTGCCTGTCAGTTCTGTGCTTGTCAGTTCTGTGTATAGAGACATTTTCCCGAGTGCTTCCCTGTACGGCAGATGGGATATTACAACCTATCAGCATCAAGCAAGCGTCAGTATCATTTGCATTTTCCGAATACCGCAAGGCAGTCGGAAAGTGAACTTACTACCTTTCCCCAACTCACTCTCTGCCTGAATATTACAAGGAGAGAAGAGCGAACTGATTTTCTTGTACTTATCGATAATGCCCTTACAGTTGAGCAAACCGAATCCATGTCCGCCGGTATAGGTGCGGTCGAAGATGTGTTGCAGTGTTTCTTCATCCATACCTTTTCCTGTATCTTCTACGGATATTTCCACAAATGCCTGATGGCTCTTGGCACTAACCACGACCTCACCTCCTGCAGGTGTAAACTTCCTGGCGTTGTCGGCGATGGTGTTAATCATGAATAGTGTCAGCGTACGATCTGCCTTTACCGTGGCATCTGTAGGCTGTACGGTCAGTTTAACCCCACGCATTTGAAAACTCATTTTTCCTTTGGCTACAATATCGAAAAGTGGCTGGAGCGGGAAGCTCTCAATACGGAGATTGATGGCTCCCTGGCGCATCTGTATCCAATCGGTGAGAATCGAATTATATTGATTGATTTTATCAGTCAACTCTGAGATATAGGTATATCGCTCCTGTTTCACTTCTTCTGGATCATCTCCCTTCTTCAGCCTATCTACCTCATGGATCATACGGTCGATAAATGGGGTGATGCTATTGACCAGAGAAAGCTTGGCACGCTGTTCCAGGTTGCGGCGCTTATTGTCAGATATATGAAGCTGGACCATATTCTTGGCTTCTTCCAATTCTTCATGCTTTTCTGATAACAAATTGATATGCTGCATGTTCTGTTCTTCCCATTCATGTAAAGGTATCAGCAGGGATTCTACAGAACTTTCCTTGGTATTGCGGCGCTTCATTCTGTCGAATACATAGAGCAAGACCACGACCAAGACTATCATAAAGATTACCGCAGCAATCATCGTGTTCAGCTGGACGGCATTGTTGTCCAACTGAGTGGCACGCGCTTCCAACTGCCTGTCTTGTCGGCTCTGCTCCTGCAAGTCGAGGTAAATATTGCGGTTGTAATCGCTTTCCGGCTTATCATCGATGGCGGAATAAACCAGGCTGAGTCTTTCCCGGATAGAAGCCACCAGGTCGGGTGCCTGCTGGATAGCCCTGTTCTGGTTGAGTGCCCTATTCAGACAATCGCCTGCCGATTTATAATCCTTGATCTGCCAGTAGCATTCTGCAGTGTGCGGTATGCTCCTGCCGTCTGGTAAACGTCTCCATATTCAGAAAAGATATTGAGTGCGCGTTGCGCAAAGTTTCCTGCCAGAAGTTCCAAAGGCATCTGTTCTACATTGAGATACTGGAAAGCCGGCAGATTGTTCTTTACCAGGAAATCGCGCTGTTCCGGATCCTGAATATGTTCGCTGATAGATTGCAGTGCGTTTGCCTGCCAGTATGGATAAGGATTGCTGCCACTTGCCAAAAAGTAGAGGCGAATGAGCATATCAAATTCCGCCTGACAGATTTCCTGTGGGGTGCCATGAGTGATGGCGCCACCAGCTCCCATATTATAAAGATAGTTGAGATACTGTGCCGTATCCTGTTCCAGTTCATCCGGGTCAAGATCTGCCAGCGCATTGAGCATCGGCTTGTCTAGCTGTACATAATAAAAATAGGTGGCAGCTACGATATCAAACTCACTCTTCGCATAAATGGCGCGATGACGCTCCCGAAGAGGAAGGTTATCTATTTCCTCACCGATTCTTCGCAGTTTACGGATGGCTTTTTCCCTGAAGCTATAGAAATTCTTGTTGCGGGCCTCACGCTGACAGAGTCGCATATTCTGAACGTCGGCAATAAGGAGTTCTATCTGGTTGTCACTGCGTTCGTTTACCTTGTCAAGCCATCGCTTGGCAGTATGGTAATCCATCTTGGCAATAGCCACAAAAGCCAGGTTGTTGCAAGCCTCCGCATATCCGGCAGGATAGTCTTCAGAAAGAGCTAAAGCCTTCTCTGCCAATGCTTTAGTAGAGTCCAGGTTACGATAGTGAAGCGCATAAGAAAGATGATTCAGCTCATCTACTTCGCCCTTATGCGATGGCGAACAAGCTGAAAAACAAACATCGCCACCATCATACAGATGATGGCGATGCCATAAATATGATGAAATCTTTTATGCATCCTGATTATGCACGTGCCTTAGCAATGTAGCCCAAAGCTTCCTGACACTTGGCTGTGATGGCAGCCCAATCTGCTGCAGCAACAGTCTCCTTAGGGAAGAGTTTAGATCCCATACCTACACAGAAAACACCCGCCTTGATCCAAGGAGTAAGGTTCTCCTCTGTTGGCTCTACTGCACCTGTTACCATGATGTTGCTCCAACGCAATGGTGCCATTACATTCTTAACGAATGAAGGACCACCTACATTACCTGCAGGGAATACCTTGGTTACATCGCAACCTGCTGCCTGAGCATTGTTGATCTCTGTTACAGAACCACAACCTGGTGAATAAGGCACCAAACGACGGTTACATACAGGAGCAATGTCAGGATTGAAGTTAGGGCCAACGATGAAGTTTGCACCCAACTGGAGATACAAGGAAGCAGTACCAGCGTCAACCACTGTACCAGCACCCAAGATCATCTCAGGGCACTCCTTATCAGCCCACTTTACCAACTCTCCGAAAATCTCGTGAGCGAAATCGCCACGGTTGGTGAATTCAAATACGCGAACGCCACCCTCGTAGCATGCCTTGATCACGTTCTTGCAGATTTCGATATCTTTATTGAAGAATACAGGAACCATACCAGTCTCTTTCATAGCTGCCATGACCTGCATTTTGCTAAACTTTGCCATCTTTGTGTTTTAATGTTAAATGTTATCGCTGTACACGACCATTAGCGTTACCGCCAGCAAGGCTCTCAACCTCGTCAACAGAAACCAAGTTGAAGTCGCCAGGGATAGTGTGCTTCAAGGCAGAAGCTGCAACAGCGAACTCAAGTGCCTCGCCCTGAGTCTCCTTAGTCAGGAGACCATGGATCAAACCACCAGAGAAGAGTCACCACCACCCACGCGTCGATGATAGGTTGATGTCGTAGTGCTTGCTCTGATAGAACTCCTTACCATCATAGATAAGAGCCTTCCAGCCATTATGAGTAGCAGAAAGAGACTCACGGAGCGTAGAAACGACATACTTGAAGCCGAACTCTTCCATCATACCCTTGAAGATGCCATAGTAACCCTCAGCATCAGTCTTGCCGCCTTCTACGTCTGCATCAGGCTTGAAGCCCAGGCAAAGCTGAGCATCTTCCTCGTTACCGATGCAAACATCTACATACTGCATCAATGGGCGCATCACAGAGATAGCCTTCTCTGATGTCCAGAGCTTCTTGCGGAAGTTGAGGTCAACAGATACTGTTACGCCATGACGCTTAGCTGCCTCACAAGCCAACTTGGTCAATTCTGCAGCCTTGTCGCTGATAGCAGGAGTAATTCCGCTCCAGTGGAACCACTGAGCACCCTCCATGATCTTGTCAAAGTCGAAATCAGAAGGATCAGCCTCTGCGATAGCACTGTGAGCACGGTCGTAGATAACCTTAGATGGGCGCATAGAAGCACCTGTCTCTGCATAGTAGAGACCTACTCTTTCACCACCGCGGGCGATAAACTCAGTATTGACGCCATAACGACGAAGACCATTTACTGCAATCTGGCCAATCTCGTGCTTTGGCAACTTTGATACGAAATATGCATCGTGACCATAGTTAGCAAGGCTAACAGCAACGTTAGCCTCACCACCACCAGGGATGATGCGAAGTGACTCACTCTGGATGAAACGATCGTTGCCTTCTGGTGACAAACGAAGCATAATCTCGCCTAATGTTACAATCTTTGCCATTGTTTGATAGTTTTAATTTCTTTGTTTTTATTGTTTGTTTACTAATAGACAATTTTATTGTAGTTGTCCGTAACCGTTGGCAAAAATAGCTATAATTTCTCGAATACCAAAATTTAATCGCAGTTTTTTTTCATTTATCGCCCTATTTTTTCGTATTTTTCTCACTTTTTCCCTTTTTTCTCCTTTTTTTTCGTTTTTTGTGCAAAAAGAGCTGTGCATTCGCACAATTCAAAAAATGTTGTATATTTGCGCCAGAATGCTGATGGTGTGACCGTACACAAACCAGCAGTTCAACAAAACATAGTAAAAAAGCACAGTTTGTGCGCACAGTTATCATATAATAATGTACGTGCGATGTGCTCTAACCATAAACTTAAAAACAATGGCCGAAAGAATCAGAATCAAGGATATCGCCGAAAGAGCAGGCGTATCTGTAGGAACAGTGGACCGTGTGCTCCACGACCGCCCGAACGTGTCGAAGCCGGCTCGTGAGAAGGTGGAACAAGCGCTCAAGGAAATGAATTATCAACCTAATATGTATGCCAGTGCATTGGCATACAACAAGGCTTATACTTTTTATCTTCTGATACCGAAGCATGAGTCGGAAGCCTATTGGGAAGAGATAGAAGAAGGTGCAAGAAAGTGCGAAGACCAGCGCCGGGATTTCCATATTGATGTTGAGATTCGATTCTTTGAGCGTTCCAACGAGGATTCTTTCAAGGCTGTTTCACAAGAGATCCTTGATGCCAATCCGGAAGGTGTTATCATAGTACCATCATCTTTGGAAGTGACACGTGGTTTTACAGTCCAGTTGCATCAAAAGGGTATTCCATTTATCCTGCTCGATTCTTATATGCCAGACTTGCGCCCTCTCTCCTTCTATGGACAGGATTCGTTCTGCTCTGGCTATTTTGCAGCCAAGATGCTGATGATGCTTGCGGGCAATGAGAAAGAGTGATGCTGATGAGACAGACCAAGGATGGCCATGTGGTCAGCAAGCAGCAGGATAACCGTGAGGTGGGATTCCGTCATTATATGCACGATCATTTCCCACAGATTGTCATCAATGTGCTTGATCTTCCGCTCAATGGAACCCGCAACGAGTACCAGAAGATGCTGGGTCAGTACTTTGAAGAACATCCTGCTACACATCATTGTATAACAATGACATCGAAGGCGCATATCGTGGGAGATTATCTGCTTAAGTCCAATCGCCGTGATGTACAGATCATGGGTTATGATATGGTGGACAAGAATGCGAAATGTCTTCGCGAAGGCAGTATCTCGTTCCTCATCGCACAGCATGCCTATATGCAGGGCTACTATTGCGTGGATACCCTCTTCCGTGCCATCGTTCTCAAGAAGAAGGTGAATCCGGTGAATTACATGCCTATTGAGCTGCTGATGAAGGAGAATATCGATTTCTACCGCAGAACGCAGATCTAAGCTCGCAACGAGTACAACGGCTATCGTGAGATTTCCATTTTCAAGAATGGAGTAACATTGTAATAACTTAAAAAGAAACATGAGTAATAAGAAAGGATTGTTGCGTTGTCGCCATTGTTTTTGTTGATTGTCCTCATCGTGCATTCACCGTCTATTCGGTAGATGCCAGTCATAAGGATACCAATTTGTCGCTCACCGTGGCATTTATGATCTCCAGTATCTATGCCATTGCGATTTCTGGTGGTATGCCCATTAAGAGTCGTGTAGATACCTATAGCAAGGTGCCGGCGCAACAATCTGATGCTCATGTTGTGGATATATGTATTGGCAGGTTCCTTCGCAGCTTCGGCTAAGGCGATGGGAGCTGTCGATGCAACAGTCAATCTTGCACTCAGCATTCTTCCCGCCAGCATGATTCTGCCGGGACTGTTTCTGGCAGCCTGCTTTATCTCCGTATCCATCGGAACAAGTGTAGGTACCGTTGTGGCACTTGTTCCTATAGCTGCAGGACTCGCCCACTCCATGGACGTTAATACAGGTATGATGACAGCTATCATCGTTGGTGGAGCTTATTTTGGAGATAATCTCTCCTTTATCTCTGATACCACGGTAGTTGCTTCCCAGACTCAGAATTGCAAGATGAGCGATAAGTTCCGTGTCAATTCTCTTATCGTAGTACCTGCCGCCGTTATTGTACTGGCTATTTATGCCGTGATGGGTATCGGTCTGCAGGCACCTACTGATATTCCGGAGGTTGAATATGTCAAGGTGCTCCCTTATCTGGTAGTACTTGTCACAGCTGTGGCGGGTATGAATGTGATGGCGGTTCTTACGATGGGAACATTGCTCTGTGGTGTGATTGGTGTAAGTTGTCAGCTTCTGGGTGCTACCGGAGGTACGGTCTCTTTGGCTGGTTCTCAGCATGGGTAATGGAATCATCGGTATGGGCGAACTGGTCATCATCGCAATGATGGCGGGTGGCATGCTCGAAATCATCCGTGAGAATGGCGGTATCAATTATATCATCGACAAGATTACGGCACACGTCAGTAACAAGCGAGGAGCCGAACTGTCTATTGCAGCACTGGTTTCCATGGTTAATGTATGTACTGCCAACAATACGGTTGCCATCCTCACGGTAGGCAATATAGCCAAGAAAATCGGTGATAAGTTTGGAGTTGACAACCGCAAGGCAGCCAGTATCCTCGATACTTTCTCCTGTACGGTTCAGGGCTTGATACCCTACGGAGTACAGATGCTTCTGGCAGCAGGTCTTGCCAATCTGAGTCCGATGGATATCCTTCCATACCTCTATTATCCTCTGGCTATCGGTATAGCTGCGCTGTTTTCGATACTATTTCGTTACCCGAAGCGATTCAGCTAGAATGGAAGTAGCTTATTGTCAATTGTTTAACTTTTAAATGAATACACGATGGATTTTTTACAGAGAAACCTTTTTGTCAAGCTGCGTTCCGATCACTTTCATACGAAGGAGGAGATGGAACCGATGACTACCTTCAAACAGAAGAAGATAGCCCAGATGATGAAGAACCTCAGCGATGTGCCTGCGGGTGAAGTACGCATGAACAATGGTTTCCTGAACCGACGTTTAGCCAGCATACAGGAAAACGAGCGTCATGCCATCGACACCTCTATTGAGACCATTCATTTACTTCGCATCATCGTATCCAATATCAATGGAATATTAGCCAATGGCGTTAATCTTGGCGGCATCATTGAGATGGGAAACTATCTGCGCACCAAGGGCGACAAGGTAGATTTCGTAAAACTGGAAAAATGGCTGCGCAAGCTCCGCATCCAGCGTATGGCGCAGTTGCAGGGCAGTGTACTTATCCTTTTCTTCGAATTTGAACAGGATGAGATACCTTTCGTGCGCCGTATAGAACGTGGTGCCTACAAGCTGACCCTCCGTTCGCTTTATTATAACAGTCTCGATCAGCAGGAAATTTTATTCGAGCAGACTCAGGCTGGATTCGTTCGCACCACCGGTGGCACGATGCGCAAAAACCTGCGCCGCAGTATGCGGTATCTGGAATATGCACCCATAGAAACTATCAGCAATTTCTGCAATAACTTCTACCGCTCGCTCTCAGAAATCGAAGAATAATATAAAATATATAAAAAATAAGCATACTCTGTGACGAATTTCAAGCTATTTTCGTACCTTTGCATCTATGAAACGATTTTGTATAACAATAATATCATCTATTATAGCACTATGCGCAAGTGCGCAGGTGCAATGCGAGGATACCTGCAGTCATGTGCATGGCATAGACCTCAGTCACTATCAGGCAATGTGTTCTGGGAAACGGTGGGCGATAACTCCAAGATGGCGTATGTCTATCTGAAGGCTACCGAGGGTGGAACCAATGTAGATAGCAAATATAAGCAGAATATTGATCTGGCTCATAGATATGGACTCAAGGTGGGTTCATACCACTTTTATCGTGCCCGTATTCCTCAGCAAACCCAGCTGGAGAATTTCATGGCACAGTGCCGTCCAGGCGACCAGGATCTCTTGCCGATGATCGACGTAGAGACCAAGAGTGGTTTGGAAACAGAAGAATTTTGCGACTCTCTCTTCAAGTTCCTGCATCTCGTGGAAAAGGCATACAGACAGAAGCCGCTCATCTATACGGGTGCCAACTTCTATGACCATTATCTCTTGGGAAAGCTCGACAGCTACAAACTGATGATAGCACAATATACCAAGCGAGAACCAGTGCTCAAGGATGGAAGAGACTTTGAAATGTGGCAATATACCGGTAAGGGAAAACTGAACGGTATCAATGGCTACGTGGATAAGAGCAGATTCATGGGCAGGCATCGATTGAGAGAGATTAGATTCAGACACAGATAAGGCTTTGTAACTTTGAACTTGGAGCATTGAACTTTATGATTAGTTTCAAGGTAAAGAGTGAACAGGTCTGAAGCATAGAAACATGAATAATTTAAGTAAAACATAAACTTTAAATAAAACTATGGCAATTATTAAATGTCCAGAATGTGGCCGCCAGATCAGTGACAAGGCTCCAACCTGTCCTAGTTGTGGCGTTGAGATAGCTGGAAAAATCACTAAATGCCTCATTGCGGTGAGGTTTATTTCAGCAGTCAGGAGATGTGCCCAAACTGCCATGAGATAGCAGTGGGTGTTACGCATCCTGTTGCATCATCTGCAGCTGTAAAAGATCCAACACCGGTTGCATCTCCGTCTCCGGTATCTTCTCCAGCTCCAGAGATTCCTTCGACTTCTCAAGTCGTATCTTCTATTTCTCAGACTGTCCCTCCAACCCCTCCTGTCCCACCAGTACCTCCTGTACGTCGTCCTGGTGTTACTGCGAGCGGAAATGATGGCGGAGAGGGCAATACTCCTCAGGAACCACAGAAGAAAAAAGAACCCCCGCTCTATCTTCATCATCTCATTCATCTTTGCAGTCTTGGCATGTGGCATTATGTATTACTTCTACGACAGTGCCAATCGCAACAAGGAGTTGGAAGCTTATGAGTATGCGATGCAAAGCAGCGATCCGATGGTACTGCAGAGTTATCTCGATACCTACAAGGATGCAGATGAAGCACATCGCGATTCCATCATGGCTCATCTTGACCAGTTGAAGCAGAACGACCAGGATTGGACCAATGCGATAGTGAGCGGATCGAAAGAAGCTTTAGAAGCATATCTCCAGAAGTATCCTAACAGTTTGCACAAACAGGAAGCTTTGCTTAAAATAGATTCCCTCGACTGGAATGTAGCTAAGGCTGCAGATACAGCTGATGCTTATCAGGCATACCTGAATGCTCATACAGATGGTGCTCATATCGAAGAAGCAGAAAATGCCCTGAAGAAGGTGAAGAGCCGTGACCTCCAGCCAGAAGAAAAGCAGATGGTGAGCGGATTGTTCCGTCAGTTCTTCCAGAGCATCAATTCCCATAATGCAGATGGATTGACAGCTACCTGCGAGGATATACTCTCTTCCCTGCTTGGTAAGAACTCGGCTACCAAGGCTGATGTCGTTACCTTTATGGACAAGCTCTATAAAGATAATGTAGCCAATATGAACTGGCACATCAACAACGACTACCAGATCAAGAAGCGCGAGGTTGGCGATGAGGAATATGAGTATCAGGTACAGTTCTCAGCCCGTCAGGACGTAGATTTGACAGATGGCACCAAGAAGGAACAACTCTTTAAGATTTCTGCAGTTGTTTCACCTGACGGCAAGGTTTCTGCCTTCAATATGAACAAGGTTTCTGAGCCACAGCAATAGATGAGTCCTGATTAAAAGATTCGTAAGTTCTAAAACAATATAAAAGAATCATAAGATTCAAAAACAATATAAAAAGAAAGCTCCGATGGTTTGTTGATTCCATCGGAGCTTTCTTTTTTCCTTTTACTTTGCTTCCTTCATCTGCCGGAGCAATTCTTTCTGTTTTTCATTCAGACCAGTAGGCAACTTCACGTTATAGGTAATCATCAGATCACCAAAGGTCCATCACCTCTGTCATAACCCTTACCGCGAACACGTACCTTGGTACCATTCTGGGTTTCCGGTTTGATTTTCAGTTTAATCTTCGAACCATTGCTCAATGTGATGATACCCTCACCACCGAGCAGTGCGGTGTACATGTCGATATTCACATTCATGTTCATCTCGCCCGTATTCGTTCTGGCGCTACGGCCACCGCATCCGCCGTTACATCCGCCTGTACCATATTCTGCACCGGCACCGAAACCAGCACCTGCTCCGCCGAATCCGCCAAAGCCACCGAAACCGGCACCTTGTGAACCACGGGCACGACCTCCGCCGAAGAGATTTTCGAAGAAGCTGGAGAAACCACCTCCTCCACCACCGAAGCTGCTGAAGTCGAAGCCTTCGAATGGATTTCCACCGCCGGCACCTCCGCCGGCAGCACCATCATAGCCTCCACCACCGAAGCCTCCTACATTCTTCCACTGCTCGCCGTACTGGTCGTACTTAGCACGCTTTTCCGGATCCGAAATCACCTCATACGCCTCGTTCAGCGCCTGGAACTTAGCCTTTGCCTTTGGGTCGTTAGGATGCAAATCCGGATGAAACTGTTTAGCACGCTTGCGATATGCAGCGCGCACATCCTTCTGCGGGATGTTCTTATCTACACCGAGAATCTTGTAATAATCTACAAATGCCATAGTATAATACCTCCTATTTTTATGATTTTTATAAGAATCCAACAAAAAGTATGCCGTAATTGCCAACTTTTTTGTAATTTTGCAGTTGAAACAAATAAATTCGAGAAAAAGTATGAAACAGTTATTCGCTGCGCTCTTGTTGGCGCTCACTTTTAATTCGCAGGCAATGGCTCAGTCGCGCACCGTCAAACTCAGAGTGATTCAGACGAGTGATGTCCATGGTTCTTTCTTTCCATACGATTTCATCAATAGCAAACCGAAGGCAGGAACCCTGGCACGCGTATCTTCTTATGTAAACGATCTGCGCAAGACCTATAAGGACAATGTCATCCTCCTGGAGAATGGCGATATTCTTCAGGGACAACCTACCTGCTACTTCTATAATTATATCAACACCCAGGCTCGTAATGTAGCAGCTGATGTCGTCAACTATATGAAGTATGATGCCCAGGCTTTCGGTAATCACGATGTAGAGACCGGACATGCGGTTTATGACAAGTGGATCAGGGAGTTAGATTGTCCGGTGCTGGGTGCCAATATCATTGATACCAAGACCGGTAAGCCTTATGTGAAGCCTTATATCATCCTGAACCGTGAGGGTGTGAAGATAGCCGTTCTCGGTATGTTGACTCCAGCTATTCCCAACTGGCTGACAGAGAATCTCTGGAGCGGAATGATGTTTGAGAATATGGTGACCAGTGCCCGTAAATGGATGAAGATTATCCAGGAGAAGGAGAAGCCGGACGTGTCATTGGTGTCTTCCACAGCGGTAAGGATGGCGGTATTGTCACTCCCGAATATGAGGAGGATGCCTCCCTGCGGGTAGCAAAGGAGGTGCCAGGCTTCGACATGGTACTCTTCGGACATGACCATACCCGCTACAATGAGACGATCCTGAATGTGGAAGGTAAGCCTGTGGTGTGTCTTGACCCTGCCAATAATGCACTGAATGTGGCAGATGCCGAGGTGACCATTACCCTGAACAAGAAAAAGGTGAATGGCAAAAACAGTATGTTGTGACAGACAAGAAGATAGTTGCAGTCTGCCAGATGTGACAAAATGTCCTATTGATGAGGATTTCATGAAGGCATTCGAGCCTCAGATTGCAGAAATCAACAAGTTTGTCAGCAAGCAGATCGGAACTTTCAAGAATACCATTCACAGCCGCGAGTCTTTCTTCGGCAGCTGCGCCTTCAATGACTTCATCCTCAACCTGCAGCTTCAGATCACGAATGCTGATATTGCCTTCAATGCGCCCCTCCAGTTTAATTCTACCATCAAGGCGGGACCTATCTACGTTGGTGACATGTTCAATCTCTATAAATATGAGAACCAGCTCTATGTGATGCGCCTTACCGGTGAGGAGATCCGTAAGCATCTGGAGATGAGCTATGATCTCTGGGTGAATACGATGAAGAGTCCTGAAGACCATCTGCTCCTGCTCGATACCCAGACCAAGGGTGATCAGCAGCGTCTGGGCTTCAAGAACCTCTCCTTCAACTTCGATAGTGCTGCCGGCATCGATTATGAGGTAGATGTTACCAAGCCAGACGGCGAGAAGGTGAAGATTCTGCGTATGAGCAATGGTCAGCCTTTCGATGAAAAGAAATGGTATAAGGTGGCAGTGAACAGTTATCGCGGCAATGGCGGCGGAGAGCTCCTCACCCGTGGTGCCGGTATTCCAAAGGATAGTCTGGATAGCAGAATCATCTATCGCAGTGAGCGCGACCAGCGTTACTATCTGATGGAGGCCATCGAAAAGATGGGAACCGTAGATGCCAAGCCAAACAACAACTGGAAGTTTGTGCCGGAAGCATGGACCAAGCCTGCTGCCCAGCGTGACTATGAGTTGCTTTTCGGAAAGAAAAAATAATAGATTATGAAGTATTGGTTTATATTTTGCAAGACAGATATCTTGCTCGAGAAGAGAGAAGATGGAACCTATTCGATTCCATGTAGTGAGGAAAGTCCGAATAGCAGTCAAGCCTTGGACCATATCCTCAACATCACACCGATGAATGACGGTACGGAAGTGAAGACTTTTACCATTCCAGAGCCGTAACCGACAATCCGAAATATGAGATGTGCGGTTTGCGTCCTAGCTTTTACAAGCTCTCCCCAGAGTTGTATCAGAAAGCGGGAAAATGTCAGGAACTGAACTATTGGGATATGAACACCCAGTTTTGCGGTGTATGCGGTTCACCTATGAAGATGTCAACAGATATCAGTAAGAAGTGTACCGAGTGTGGCAAGTCTGTCTGGCCCTCTCTCGCTACAGCCATCATCGTTCTTATCAAGAAGGGCGATCAGGTGCTGCTTGTTCATGCCCGCAACTTCAAGGGTAACTTCGATTCCTTGGTAGCCGGTTTTGTGGAAACCGGTGAAAGTCTGGAGGAAGCTGTTCATCGTGAGGTGATGGAAGAAACTGGTCTGACCATCAAGAACCTCAAGTATTTCGGTTCCCAGCCATGGCCGTTCCCATGTGGCTTGATGGTAGGATATACAGCCGAATATGTAGATGGCGAGATTCATCTTCAGAAGGAAGAGCTTTCCCGCGGCAAATGGTTCAGTAAGGACAATCTCCCTGTTCTGCCGGAGAAATTGTCGATTGCCCGCAAACTCATTGATGCTTGGCTAGAGAATAGAATATAAACTTTCGCAAGCAGACTATACTCGCTCTGGACTAAAGATAAGTATAGGGTAGAATCTTGAAATTAAGAAATACAGAAGAGATGAAAGAAAAACTTTGGAATGCGAATTACATCAAGGTGATGACCACCAACTTTCTGCTCTACTTTGCCTTCTATCTCCTCACCCCACTCCTCCCACTCTATCTGAGTGAGACCTTCGGGGCTACGAAGGATGTGATAGGCATTGTTCTGAGCGGATATACGGTGGCGGCACTCATCATCCGTCCGTTTAGCGGATATGTGGTGGATGGATTTTCCCGTAAGAAAGTGCTGATGGTCTGTCTGACGGCTTTTGCCATCTTCTTTGCAGGATACATAGCAGCCAGTACCATCCTGATGTTTGCCATCTGCCGAACCCTGCATGGTGGACCTTTCGGAGCGGTAACTGTTGCCAACAGTACCTGTGCCATCGATGTCTTGCCAGCGAGCAGACGCAATGAGGGTATCGGTCTTTATGGATTGAGCAACAACTTCGCCATGGCGATAGCCCCTTCTATAGGTATCTATCTGCACAATCTGGTGGGTAGCTATATGGTACTTTTCTGGATAGCCTTTGTGGTAGCCATTGCTTCTGTAGTGATAGCTGGAACGGTAAAACTCCCAGAGAAGGAAATCATCAAAAACAAGGAGAAGCTCTCGCTCGACCGCTTCTTCCTGACCCGCGCCTGGCTGTTGGCATCAACATCTGCATGTTTGGTTTCTGCTGGGGTGTATTGAGCAACTATCTCGCCATTTACAGTAAGGAGGAATTAGGCATTACCGGAGGAACGGGTACCTATTTCGCCATTCTCTCTATGGGATTGTTCTTGAGTAGATTGCAAGGCAGAAAGGCTTTGAGTCAGGGGAAGCTGACCCAGAATGCTGCCGAAGGAATGCTGATATCGCTCGTTGGTTTTACGATATTCGTAGCCATCAAGCATCCGATAGCCTACTATCTTTCAGCTGCATTGATAGGATTGGGAAATGGTCACCTGTATCCAGCCTTCCTGAATATGTTTATCAATGTAGCCCGCCACGACCAGCGTGGAACGGCTAACAGCAGTATCCTGACCGGTTGGGACCTGGGATTCGGAATCGGTTGTCTTCTGGGTGGTGTTGTAGCCGAGCATTTCGGTTATAGTGGTGCCTTCTGGATGGTAGCGGTCGAAAATGCCGCCTCAGTGGTATTGTTCTTTGCTGCATCCAAGACGTCTTTGAAAAAAGAAGACGAAACGATTAGCAAAGGAATAAAAAAGTATAAGTTTTTCCCAGGTTAAAGTTTAGCTTCCATCAAGTGCTAAACTTTTACCCTTAAGGCTAGAAATATTTTCCCTTAAGGGAAATTATATTTTTCCTTAAGGATAATTCTTTTTTTCCTTAAGGGTAATGTTTCAGCTGGTTAAACCGGTATAGAAGTCCAATTAAAGAAAAAGAGCATTCGTAAGGATTGTGGAAACAAACCCTTTCGAATGCTCTTTGCAATTTTCTTACATGCTTTCTCTCTTAGAATGGGAGATCGTCTGCGCTGCCACCTGCTGCTGGAGCTGCTGGCTGAGCTGGAGGGAATGGAGCAGTTGCACCCTGAGCAGGAGCTGGAGCTGCCTGAGGAGCCGCACTTACTGGAGGGAATGGAGAACCAACAGGCTGCATGCCACCCTGCATGGCAGCAACAGCATTAGGATCTACACGCTGCACATTCCAAGCGCGGACACTGTTGAACCAACGACCATTATATTCGTGTGCATCCAAATCAAAAGAAACCAAAAGTTCCTCACCACTCTGGATGTTGAACTGAGCAATACGGTCTGCACCGAAAACATCGAAGCAAAGCTTCTTTGGATACTGCTCATGAGTTTCAATGACATAAGACTGAGCCTTCCACTCACCTCTTGCTGAAACGCCGCTTTTTTCTGGTAAAACGGCAATTACCTTTCCTTGTAATTCCATATTATTATTTTAAAAATTGTTTCTATCCTTCGCCTGCCGAGCCCCATTTCCATCGAGAATCAAAAGATGTATGAAGAGGCTCAAAAACGAGTAAATCTATCTACTATTTTTCTTTCTGACTGCGAAATTACTAAAAATAATGAAGGAGTTGTTACTTTGTTGCATATTTATATAGAAAATTACGTATATTTAATAATTGCTACAGTTGTTTTTTATGAAATTCGGCTTGGGCGAATTCAACTGCGAATTCAACAAGTAAGAGCGGAAGAACAACCGGGGGTTAACAGAGTTAACAGTTAACAGTTGTTTTTCCGCTCTTTCTTCTCTAGACTTTTGAATATTCTGAATGAATTTACCACAATTCGGCTGGCGACAGATCCTTGTCTTTTCTGCCCATCAGATAGTAATCGGCAAGGAACTGGAGGTTTGCCTGGGTAATCTTCAAGCCTTCCTCCTTCACATATCGGCTGGTGAAGATATTGGCGTCAGGCAACATATTGTTGTCTATCAGCTTGCACACAATCTCGTAAGGAAGTGGGCGGCCGTTGCCGCTGATGATGCTGAAGCAGTCTTCCTCAGCGCGCTCAGCGTTGTAGTAAGGATTTTCAGGCGAAGCGATGCAGTGGGCGAAGCCGAAACTGATATTGATACCCGTATAAGGACTTGCGCTCACGATGATGCCCTTCTCGTATTTCTGTGGGAATCGGATGTCCTTAGGCAATTCGAACTCAATCTTCTTGAGGAACTCCTTCAGGGTCTTCACATCCTCCAGGAAGATGAACTTGTCGCCATAATCCTTTGCCTTCAGCAGGTTGTAATCGTGGATAGCCTTCTCGCGATCTACGCTAGCCTCCATCTTCTCGATCTTCTCCTTGAATTCCTTATCCTCAGAGCTTGTGGGTAGCATTTCAGCCGTAATCTTCTCAAGCCACTCTAAGGAAGTAAGCGCCAGAAGATTGCTTCTGCTGGCAATGGTCATCTCCATCTGTACGGAGTAGGCCATAGGCTCTGTAAGTCCCTGAGGAGAATTTGCCATCTGCTGGAGAGCGAACTGCAGGCGTTGGCGATTGCCCACATTGAAGTAGCAGCCATAGTGAAACCAAGCCAATGTGTCGCGGCGGTGGATTTCGTCGAGCTGCTTCTCTTCTTCTTCATTCTGCCCCTCCAGTACAGGCATCTCGCTCAGATAGGTAATCAGGCGCTCATTCTCAGGCGCAGTCTCGTATTCCTTGTCGAGCAGATTATAGGCAAGCTTGGCAGCCAGCGTCATCGTGCTGAAGAGGAAAGGAACGGCTTCCTGAATGTAGGTGCTCTGCTGGTAATGGTGCCAGCACAGGAACTTGATGTCGGCGAAGTTGATTTCTTCCGGATCGTAGGCTGGAACATCTTCGTTCAGGGTATTCGGAACGAAATCGTCCTCGTTCTCATAGAAAGGAATGTAGGAACCGTAGCGCTTCTTGCATTCCGCAGTAAACGTCTTCCAGATTCCTGCACCGGAAATCACATCCTCAAAGTAGCCCGCAATGCTGAGTGCAAGCTGCTTGGCATCCTCCACATTCTTAAACTGATGGGTGAAGCACGCCTCGTCGAGGGCGTGGTATATTTCGTTAGCCAGTTCTGTATAGTACTGATCTACTTCGTTTGGTTTCTCGTATGGATGCATTGCCATCCAATCCTGGGTGAAAATTACCTTTTTCATTTTTTTCGATTCTTTGTTATTCGAGGTTAAGCGATGTCGTTGTGACGCGATATTCGTTCTTCTCGGTTGATGTTTATGATTCTTGTTAGCTAGTTCGGAGCAATATTGCCCGATTTACCTGTAAAGATAATGCAAAGATAATGATTTCTGCGCAAAATGCAAGAAACTCGCATTTTTTTCGTATCTTTGCACCCGAATTTAGGCAATCTTAATAAATGCGTGGGATTGCCGCAAGCGTTTCGGAAGGATTTTGCACCCTAATTCATGGCTGGAGGGTGAATTCGGCCTTCCATTTAGATTATAATGAATTAAGGTTAAAAAGATTTGAAGACATTTGAAGAATTAGGCGTGAGCGAGGAGATTCGCCGTGCCATTGAAGAGCTTGGATTTGAGAATCCAATGCCAGTTCAGGAAGAAGTTATCCCATATTTGCTTGGTAATAAGAACGACGTGATTGCGTTGGCGCAGACCGGTACGGGTAAGACTGCATCTTACGGTATTCCGGTTATCCAGAAAACTGATGCCAGCAGCAAGCAGACACAGGCTATCATCCTCAGTCCTACACGTGAGCTCTGCCTCCAGATTGCAGACGATTTGAACAGTTTTGCCAAGTACATCGACGGTTTGCATATTGCCGCAGTTTATGGCGGTACCGACATCGGAAGCCAGATTCGCACCCTGAAGCATGGTGTGCAGATTATCGTGGCTACCCCTGGCCGTTTGCTCGATTTGATTAATCGTGGCGTGGCTCAGTTGGAGAACGTGAACAACGTGGTGCTTGATGAGGCTGACGAGATGCTGAACATGGGTTTCTCTGAGAGCATCAATGCCATCTTCGAGAACGTGCCTGAGGATAGAAACACCCTGCTCTTCTCGGCTACCATGAGCAAGGACATCGAGAAGATTGCCCTCAACTATCTGCACGACCACAAGGAAATCGTAGTGGGTTCGCGTAACGAGGGTGCTGAGCATGTAAACCACATCTACTATCTGGTAAATGCCAAGGACAAGTATCTCGCCCTAAAGCGTGTGGTGGATTTCTATCCACGCATCTTTGCGATTATCTTCTGCCGCACCAAGCTGGAGACTCAGGATATTGCAGATAAGCTGATTAAGGATGGTTATAATGCAGAGGCGCTGCACGGTGACTTGAGTCAGCAGCAGCGTGACCTCACCATGCAGAAGTTCCGCAACCATACCGTTCAGTTCCTGGTGGCTACCGATGTGGCTGCCCGCGGTTTGGACGTAGATGATCTGACTCACGTTATCAACTACGGTTTGCCTGATGATGTGGCAAGTTACACCCACCGAAGCGGTCGTACCGGTCGTGCCGGAAAGAAGGAACATCCATCTCTATCATCCATACCAGAGAGAAGTTCAAGGTTCGCCAGATAGAGAAGCAGATTGGCAAGGATTTCGTGGATGGCGTATTGCCTACCCCAGAGGAAATCTGCAAGAAGCAGCTCTTCAAGACCATGGACGACATCATGAAGACCGATGTGGACGAGGATCAGATTGAACCATACATGGCTGAAATCAACCGCCAGTTTGAGTACATCGACAAGGAGGACATCATCAAGAAGATGGTAACCATCACCTTCGGTAAGTTCCTCGATTACTATAAGAACGCTCCTGAGATTATCAAGCCTGAAACAGGCAAGGGTTCCCGTGGCGGTGAGGGTCGTGGAAATCGTGGCGAAGGCCGTGGCAAGGTTTCCAATGGTCGCAGAAAGCATGAGACTGAGGCTGGTTTCAAGCGCCTGTTCATCAACCTGGGTAAGGCGGATGGTTTCTATCCGGGCGAAATCATGCAGTATCTGAACAAGCACGTGAAGGGTCGTCAGGAGGTGGGTCACATCGACCTGCTGAGTAAGTTTGCCTACATCGAGGTGCCTGAGGAGGATGCGAAGCGCGTGATGAAGGCATTGAACGGTACTGAGTACAAGGGCAGAACCGTGAGATGTAACGATGCTGATGAGGAAGGTCATGGCAGAGCAGCCCGTGGCGGACGTGATGCTGAGAGCCGTGGCGGTCGTTCTTCAGAAAGAGGCGGACGCAGCCGCAGAGGTTCTTCTGATGATGCAAGAGACTCTCGTGATTCTCGTGATTCTCGTGGAAAGGGAGGACGTGGAAGCCGTGGCGAATCTCGTGGCGGAAGAAAATCACGCAGCCAGGAGGATACAGGCGATTGGCGCCAGTCTTCCAGAACAACGACAACGTGAAATTCAAGGGCGAGGAGCCAAACTTCGAGGAAGAAGGTTGGGCTCGCCGCAGACCTAAGAAGAAGTAATTTAGGCAGCGATTTATAATAAGATGAAAGCCTGCATCAAAGGGATGTTTTGATGCAATATCCGTATTTTGCGGTAAAAATACAGCAATTTCTTTGGTAAATTGCGGTGTTTTTACCGCAATTTTTGTATATTTGCAGCCGTAAACATCAAATAAGGCAAGAAATATGGAATTATTGAAGCAACTTTCTGACAATCTTATCAAGCGTACCGATACTCGATACCTACGATATATGTATCATCAGATTCCTTGGTCGAATCGGATGACGGTCCTTGTTGGACCTCGTGGAGTCGGCAAGACAACACTTCTTTTGCAGTATATCAAATTGAATCTTCAGATGAAAGACACACTCTACGTGAGTGCGGAATCCATCTATTTCGCTAATCATACTCTCTTTGAAACTGCAATGAAGTTTAGCCAACTTGGAGGCAAGCATCTTTTTATCGATGAAATACATAAATATAAGGGATGGGCTACAGAACTTAAGATGATATACGATAATCTCCCAACCTTGCAAGTGGTATTTACCGGTTCTTCTGTGCTTGATATTTATAAAGGTACAGCAGATTTAAGCCGACGAGTACTGGTCTTTACGATGCAAGGCCTGTCTTTTCGTGAATACATCGGTATGGAAAAGGGCATAGATATTCCTGTCTCTACATTGGAACAAATCGTAAATAATGAGGTCGTATTGCCGGAGGAGATAGAGCATCCGTTGGCATTATTTCATGAATATTTGCGCAAGGGCTACTATCCTTTTTCTAAGGATGAGGGCTATAGGATGCGACTGAATCAAGTGGTGAGTATGACTTTGGAGACGGATATTCCACAATATGTCAATTATACGGTGATGGTGTCCAGAAAATTGAAGGAACTGATGCAGGTAATAGCTGATAGTGTGCCTTTCAAGCCAAACATGAGTACCATTGCTACAACTATCAAGGTAGATCGCAATAACCTGCCCGATTACTTCGAACTGATGGAGCGTGCAGGTTTGATAGCCCAACTCCATGAGTCCACTGGAGGAGTGCGTGGTTTGGGCAAGGTAGAAAAGGTGTATCTTGATAATACCAACCTCTCCTTTGCACTCTCTTCTTCGATGCCTGATATTGGCAATCAGCGAGAGACTTTCTTTTTTAATCAGATGCGTGTGAATCATGCTGTCTTCAATTCTCCAATCTCTGATTTCATGATAGAAGACAAGACTTTTGAGATTGGTGGTAAAAAGAAAGGTCAGAAGCAGATTTCTGAGGCAAAAGAGGGATATATTGTGAAGGATGATATAGAGACAGGCATGGGTAATGTTATTCCACTCTGGGCTTTTGGTATGAACTATTAGACAATTATAAGCAAATGAAGAAATCTATTCTTATCGCTTGCCTGGGACTGATATGCGCTCAGCGATTTCAATCCTTCTTTTGAAATAACAGTGGATGAATTGAAGAAGAAACTCGCCGAAAAGCCTCGTCAGGTTTCATTGAAGAAGCTGAATAATATCTCGCAATATTAATAGGAATTCTGTAAGTTGCGAATATTTAAGACCTCAGTTCGGGATAAGAAATAGTGCCTAAAAAAAGTTGGTAATCTCCGATATTTTTGTATCTTTGTAGTTGAAATCCAATTAGTTACAAACATAAAAAGATATCATTATGGAGATTACCAAGGACAAAGTTACAGAATTATTTTGTATTATTGATGAATTTTACAAAGTTTTTGATGC
>ENA-OQCS01000115-OQCS01000115.1-human-gut-metagenome-genome-assembly--contig:-NODE-115-length-37737-cov-4.326615_pt1 | contig 37737 bp, 45 predicted proteins | sample MGYA00242757_ERZ504575 | MGnify/ENA primary metagenome ERZ504575 (study PRJEB26092, sample SAMD00036297) | human gut metagenome | host: Homo sapiens | study: EMG produced TPA metagenomics assembly of... | reverse complement strand
CCGCTGACCGACAAAATCGGACAGAACGTGGCCGACTTCCTTGCCGCCGACATGAAACGCGGAATCATTCCGCCTACCTTCCTGCCGCTGCAATCCGGTGTGGGCAACATTGCCAATGCCGTATTGGGTGCTTTGGGACGTGACAAGACCATCCCCGCTTTTGAAATGTACACAGAAGTCATCCAGAACTCTGTTATCGGACTTATCCGCGAAGGCCGCGTGAAATTCGGCAGCGCTGCTCACTGACCGTAACGAACGACTGTCTGGAAGGCATCTACCAGGATATGGACTTCTTCCGCGACAAGCTGGTGCTCCGTCCGTCGGAAATCTCCAACAGCCCGGAAGTGGTGCGCCGACTCGGTGTTATCTCCATCAACACCGCCATCGAAGCCGACATCTACGGCAACGTGAACTCCACGCACATCGGCGGAACCAAGATGATGAACGGCATCGGCGGAAGCGGTGACTTCACCCGCAATGCCTATATCTCCATCTTCACTTGTCCGTCCGTTGCCAAGGAAGGTAAAATCTCGGCTATCGTGCCGATGGTTTCGCACATGGACCACACGGAGCATGACGTCAACATCATCATCACCGAACAAGGTGTGGCCGACCTCCGCGGCAAGAGTCCGAAAGAACGTGCACAAGCCATCATCGAAAACTGTGTCCATCCGGACTACAAGAACATTCTGTGGGATTACCTGAAACTGACCGACGGCAAGTCACAGACTCCCCATGCCCTGCGCGCCGCACTGGCTATGCACGCTGAGCTGGCCAAAAGTGGAGACATGAAGAATGTAGACTGGGCACAGTATAAATAAACTGCTCCCTAAAAAGGCGGAGAAAAACCGCCCGAAAGATATACCGCGTTGCATGTATATTTCCGGTTTGCTGGATCTATATATGCAACGCGTTGCATATATAGATGGAACACGCTGCATCTATAGTTCCAACAACAAGCTATTTCAGTACCTACTACATCCCTGTATCAATTCCTGGCAAAACCTCCTTCTTACCGGTAAACTCACTATCTTTTGCTTCAGTTTCCTTTTCAGTTTCTTCAATCGATCTCTCACCGAGCCAACACTTATCGTTCGCATTGAGTGAAAAACTGCAATAATTTGTCCAGAGAAATACTTGCCTCCATTTAATCCCTCCTATTCATTGAAAGCGGACTGCCCCGGAATCACTTCCCGGACAGCCCTTCCTTCACATTTAAAGTGAAGATGCAGAGAGAGTAGTATGATGACACTCTATTCCTGACCTCCCCCTAACGCCTTGTAGAGGTTAATCAGGCTTTGTATTTCAGAAAATCGGTTTGCCGTCTGTGCCAGTTGTGCGTTGAGCAATGTTTGCCGGGCGGTAAGCACCTCCAGATAGGTGGTGTTGCCATGCTCCATCAGCAGGGAAGTGCTGCGGGCAGCTGTCTGCAAGGAAGCTACCTGCTTGTCCAGCAGTTCGCTTTTGGATAGGCTTGTCTGCCAGGCAGTCAAGGCATCGTTCACCTCGCTGCCTGCATTCAGCAATGTCTGCTGGAAGGCAAGGGAAGCCTCCTCCTGCTGGGCACGGGCTATGCGGTACTGTGCAATGACCTGCCCGCGGGCAAAGAGCGGCTGCGTCAGCGAACCCACTGCCGAAGCCAGGAACTTGCCGGGATTCACAATCATTGAACCGGCGGAATTGGTCCAGCCCGCACTCCCGCCCAGCGTGATGGAGGGATAGAAGGCAGAGCGCGCCGCATTGGTGCCGTAGAACGCCGCTTCCAGTGTCTGCTCAGCCGAACGGACATCAGGACGGCAGGAAAGCATCTGAACAGGAATTCCTATGGAAAAGTCTGCGGGGAACTGCTGCTCGGCCAGCACACCGCGTTCATAACGGCGGGGTGTCTCTGCCAGCAACAAAGCAAGGCTGTTCTCCACTTGGTTTATCTGCTCTTCCAAATCGAGCACGGAAGCTGCACCTGATAGTAGGCAGCCTCCATCTGCGAAACTGCCGACTCATCAGCATGCCCGCATTCATCAGCGCACGGGTAGAAGCAACGGTTTCCTTCCAAGTCTCTTCCGTCTGCCTGGAGATGGCAAGTTGTTCGTCCAGCATCAACAGGGTATAGTAGGTATTGGCTATCCCGGCAATGAGCTGGGTGCGCACCGCTTGGCGATAGTCCCGGCTCTGCGCATAGAGCGCCTTCGACTGTTTCTTGGCATTGCGCATACGGCCGAAAATATCCAGTTCCCAACTGGCAGTGACGGGCAGCGAATAGGTCTGCGTAGCCTTGTGGCTGTCAAAGCTGCTCACCGTGCCCTGCGGTGCAAGGGCAAAGGAGGGCAGGAAAGCAAGCTTTGCGGACAGCAAGGTGGCTTCGGCTTCCTCCACGCGGAGTTGTGCCGACTGGTAGTCGGTATTGTTCTGTAACCCCTGCCCGATAAGCGCCTGCAAGTGGGGGTCAGTGAAAAGCTCGCGCCAGTCCATTCCGCCCAAGCCACGGTTCAGGCTGTCTTCGGTAGCCACCGGAGAACCGTCGGTGCTCTCCGTAAAAGCGGCCGTTTCTTCCCCGTAGAGGCCGTCGGGAACCTCGGTAGCGGGTTTGTATTTGGTGTACACGCCGCAACTGCTGAACAGCAAACCGGCGGCGGACAATAGGATGATATGTTTCTTCATTGTTCCAATCTGTTTTTTTATTCCGTTTCCTCTGCATAAACTCAATTCTTCGCCCGTTCGGCCTCACTTTTCTGCTTTTCGAGCAATACCTGCACATCGGCTTCCTCCTCCATCGGCGGACGGATTTTCTCCTGCAGATACTCGAAAATGATGTAGAACACCGGAACGACGAAAAGCAATGCCAATGTTCCTACAAGCATACCGCCTACTACACCCGTACCCAGCGAAGAGTTGCCGTTGGCGCCCGCACCGCTGGAGAACATCAACGGAAGCATACCGAATATCATCGTCAGTACCGTCATCAGGATAGGACGCAGGCGGACCTGGGCAGCCGAGTAAGCCGATTCCACAATGCCCATTCCCTTGCGGCGGCGCTCGATGGCATACTCCGTAATCAGAATGGCTGTCTTGGCAAGCAGACCAATCAACATAATCACACCCGTCTGCAGATAGATGTTGTTTTCCAATCCAGTTACTTGGCAAAGAGGAACGACCCATCAGCCCGAACGGTACGGAGAAGATGACCGCAAACGGCACCAGGAAGCTCTCGTAGAGACATGCCAGAATGAGATAGATGAGGAAGATACACACGGCATAGATAAAGACCGTCTGCGCACACCGGTGCTGGCTTCCTCGCGTGCCATGCCACCGTACTCGTAACCGTAGCCCAACGGCAATGTCTGTTCCGCCACTTCCTCAATCACTTTCTGCACTTCGCCGGAGGAATATCCTTCTGCCGGATTCACGTTGGCAGAGATGGCACTATACAGATTGAAGCGGTTGGCCGTCTCCGGACCAAGCACCCGGTTCAATGTCACAAACTGACTGACCGGAGCCATCTCCGCACCGTTGCGTACAAACATATTGCTCAACGCCTGCTCGTCCAGACGATATTCGGGCGATGCCTGCATCATGACGCGGTACACCTTACCGAACTGGTTGTAGTTGGAGATATAAGCTCCACCGCAATAACTGCCCAACGCATCGAGCACCGCACTCGGCGAGATGCCTGCACGCTTGCACTTGGCCGCATCCACATCTACCGATACCTGCGGGAAGTTCATGGCATAAGAGGTATACGCCATCGCCACTTCGGGCCGCTGGTTCAAGGCACCCAAGAACTGCATCACCGACTCGTAGAACACCGTTCTGTCACCGCCCGTCCTGTCCTGCAGGTTCAGCTCAAGGGAGTTACCCATACCGTAGCCCGGAATCATACCCGGCTGGAAGCTGAATATCTGTGCCTCCTTCACACCGTAGAACTGGGCATTGAGGCGTGCCACCACAGCATCGGACGTGTGTTCGCTTCCCTTTCGCTCACTCCAGTCCTTCAGACGAATGATGATGGTACCGTAGGAAGTTCCCTGGCCGGACATCAGCCCGTAGCCTGCCACCTTAGAATAGTGCTCTATCTCAGGGGTATGTTTCAAAATGTCCTCCAGCTTGTCCATCACCTTCGTGGTTTCTTCCAGTGTGCTGCCCGGCGAGGTGCTGACGTTCACCATGATGACACCCTGGTCCTCCTGCGGCACAAGCCCCGTCTTGGTGGTACTCATCAAGTAGACCAGCAGCACGATGGCGGCTACCAATGAAGTCCATACCATCCAACGGTGGCGGATGAAGAACATGACACCTTTCTTATACTTGCCCAGCACGGCGTTGAACGAAGCATTGTATGCCGCACGCACCCGTCCGTTGATGCTCTTCGCACTCTTCGTACCGTCCGACGGACGCATCATGATGGCGCACAAGGCGGGGCAAAGCGTCAATGCCGAAATCATGGAGATGCCCACTGCCGTTGCCATCGTAATGCCGAACTGCGTATAGAACACACCCGAAGTACCGCCCATAAACGTCACGGGGATAAACACCGCCATGAACACGCAGGTACAAGAGATGATAGCCATCGTCACATCGCCCATCGCATCCTTCGTGGCAAGGTAGGGAGACTTATATCCGGCGTCGAACTTGGACTGCACAGCCTCCACCACCACGATGGCATCGTCCACCACCGTACCGATGGCAAGCACCAGCGCAAACAGCGATCAGGATGTTGAGACTGAACCCGCAGCCCACCAGGCAGGCAAACGTACCGACCAGCGACACGATGATGGAGATGGACGGTATAAGCGTACTCTTGAGGTCCTGCAAGAAGAAGTACACTACCAGAATCACCAGGATAATGGCAATGACCAGCGTCTCCACCACATTGTGTATGGAAGCGAAGAGGAAGTCGTTGGAGCTCATCATCGTCACAAACTCCGTCCCTTCGGGCAAGCTCTTCCTCATCTCGTCTATCTGTGCGGTAATCTGCTTGTTGACGGCGGTTGCGTTGGAGCCTGCCGTCTGGAACATCATGAAAAGTACAGCCGGCTTGCTGTCCATCTCACTGCGGAAACTGTAAGTCAGCGTGCCCAACGCCACATCCGCCACGTCCTTCAGACGGAGCACGGAACCGTCGCTCTGCGAACGGACCACCGTGTTCTGGAATTCCTCCACACTCTTCAGGCGTCCGCGATATTTCATCGTAAACTGGAATACGTTCTTTGAATTTTCGCCCAGCGACCGGTGGGCGCTTCGATGTTCTGCTCGCCCAATACGGCAGTCACATCCGAGGGAACCAGTCCATACTGCGCCATCCGTTCCGGTTTCAGCCAGATACGCATACTGTAAGTATCGCCCAGCTCCATTACATCACCCACACCCTCGATACGCTTGATTTGCGGAATCACGTTGATGTCGAGGTAATTGGCAAGGAAGGTCTGGTCGTAGCGTCCGTCGTGCTTACCAAAGCACCGATTTGCAGGAAGCTGGTCTGTCGCTTCTGGGTAGTCACACCGATTTTCGTTACTTCGGCAGGCAGCAGTCCCTGCGCTTTGGATACGCGGTTCTGTACGTTCACCGCAGCCATGTCGGGGTCCGTGCCCTGCTTGAAGTAGACCTGTATGGTGGCAGAACCGGCATTGGTGGCGGTAGAGCTGATGTACATCATGTTCTCCACACCGTTGATGCTCTCCTCCAACGGCATGATGACACTGTTCAATACGGCTTCGGCATCTGCACCGGTGTAGTTGGCGCTGACGTACACCGTGGGAGGCGCAATGTCAGGATATTGTTCCACCGGCAGCGTAAAGAGCGAGATAAGCCCTATCACCAGAATCAGTACGGATATGGAGATAGCCATCACCGGCCGCTTTATAAATATATTTCCTTTCATCTTAATGGGTCATTGATAGTTGATAAATAGCAGTTCATTATTTCACCTGTGTCCCTTCGCGCAGCAGTCCGGCACCGGTGGAAACAATCTCGTCGCCGACTTCCAGTCCGTCCAGCATACGTATTCGCGTCCGTCATTTATTCCGGCCACGGTAATCAAGGCAGAAACGGCCTTGCCATCCACTACCTTATATACCACTGTCTTGTCCTGCAACTGCACGGTGGCCTCTTGCGGAATCACAATACAGTTCTTATAAGTGGTAGGCACCACCACCGTGCCCGACGCCCCACTGTGGAGCAGGCGCGATTCATTGGGAAATACCACACGTGCCACTACCGTACCCGTCTGACGGTCAATGACGCCACTGATGGACTCGATGGTTCCTTTCTTGTCATAGACGGCAATTGTCGTTCAGTCTCAGTTCCGCTTGAGGCATGTTCTTCAATGCCTCGTCCATGCTTCCGTATTGGCGGGTCAGGGCAAGCAACTGGTTCTCGGTCATGGAAAGTAAACGTACATGTCGCTGTTGTCACTAACCGTTGTCAGCGGTTGCGGCAAGCTGGGGCTGACCAATGCCCCTGCACGGTAGGGCAATGCCCCCACCACCCCGTCGCTGGGACTCTTCACTTCCGTATAGGAGAGGTTGTTGCGTGCGCTTATCTCCTGGGCCTCGGCCTGCGAGAGTTGCGCCTTGGCGGTAAGGTAGCTGTTTTCGGCAGTCTTCAGGCTGAATTCCGAAACCACTTTCTGCGCATACAGTTCCTTGTTGCTGTTATAAGTCAGTTCGGCAGTAGCCAGTGCGGCACGTGCCGCTTCCACATTGGCAACGGCCGTTTTGAGTGCAGCCTTGTAGGGAACCTGGTCGATGATGAAAAGCAGTTGTCCCCGGCGCACCTTCTGCCCCTCGGTCACACACAACTTCTCGATGGTACCCGACACTTGCGGATAAATATCTATGTCCTGCCGTCCGCGTATCGTTGCTGAGTACGAAGTGGAAAGCTCTTTGTCCGTCGCCTCCACTTTCATGGTAGCATAAGAAGGTTTCATTCCGGAAGCATCCGATGCCTGCTTGCAAGATGCCAAACACATTGTACAACCGACAATCCCTATCAGCCGTATCCATTTCCTGTTCAATGTAATCATACTTTTTCTCATTGTCTTTTTGTTAAAACTGGTGGCAAAAGTAGGAGAAAGGAACAACGCCATAATGACCAATTACACTCCAAAGATGTTCCTTTTTCGACATTCATCTTTTTTAAGGCTAATGAATTGTCTATAAATGATATATAGAACAAGAAAGCCGCATAATGGAACATCCCATATTTCCCATTATTCACCAACTTTGCAAAACGAAAAAGGAAGAATATGGAGAAAGGGAACATAAAAATCGTAGAAATCGCGGACTTTAAAAACAGCGAACATGTCCTTGACTATGTAGACAATGACTTTGTCATAATCAATAGTCTGGAGGGAAGCCCCTACAATGAAGATACAATAAGATTAGGATGCTTCCTTATCGCTATCTGTCTAGAAGGCTGTATCCAGTTGGAAGTCAACTACAAAACCTACCAACTGGAAGCAGGCGACTTACTGCTCGGCCTTCCCAATACCATTATCAGCCACGCGATGGTAAGCCCAAAGCACAAGATAAGGCTTGCCGCATTCTCCACACAGTTCCTACAACGCGTGGTCAAGATGGAGAAGGATACATGGAATACCGTTATGCATATCCACAACAATCCCATAAAGTCTGTCGGGGAGGAAGGGGACAAGGAAATCTTCAAATTCTACCGGGAACTGCTTATGGCAAAGATAAACGACGAGCCTCATCACTATCACAGGGAAGTGATGCAATACTTGTTTTCTGCCATTTTCTGTGAGATGTTGGGACACCTCAACAAAGAAGTGAACCCTTCAGAAATGACAGTCGATACAAAAGAAAGCATCAAACAGTCCGACTATATCCTGCGTAAGTTTATAGAGATGTTGTCCAAAGACAACGGCATACACCGTTCTGTAGGATATTATGCCGATGCACTCTGCTATAGTCCCAAACACTTTTCGAAGGTCATCAAGCAGGCATGCGGACGTACACCGCTGGACTTGATTAACGAAAGTGCCATCGAGCACATCAAGTACCGGCTGAAGCATTCGGACAAGTCCATCAAGGAGATTGCAGAAGAATTTAATTTCCCCAACCAGTCTTTCTTCGGGAAGTATGTGAAGTCTTATCTGGGTATGTCTCCGGCACGCTACCGCAATACGAAAGAGGAATGATTTCCCCTACTCTTGGGGCTCACTCCGTAAAGGTCTGCATTAGGAAGCTAAACCTTAACTTTACGACGCTAAAGGTCAACTTTACGATGGCTAAACCTCAACGTATCACTTCATCACACACCGCATCCTGGAAAGCGCGTGCTTCCCTGCCCGACAGTGCATTCTGGTTCATGATGGCAAAGGCTATCTCGTGTCCGTTGCGGGCTTTAAGGTAGCCGGCCAGGCAGTTGATGGCGGTAAAGGAACCCGTCTTGGCATGTACATTTCTGTGGGAAAGGGTGCCTTTCTTCATGCGGAACTCCAGTGTACCGTCCACGCCGCCAATGGGCAAAGCCTTATAAAGTTTCTGGAAAACATCCGTACGCGAGTAGGCATATCGCAGGAAAGAAACCAAGAGTTCCGGTGAAATGTAGTTGTAATTGGAAAGACCGCAACCATCTGCCAGATTATACCTATCGGGGTTATATCCCATCTCTTTTATCAGCATGCGGATGGCAGAAAGCCCGTCCTCGGCAGAGACACGCTTCTTTCCGCTGCTCTGCACACCCAACCGGCAGAGCATGGCTTCGGCATTGAGATTATCGCTCTCCTTCATTATCTGTTTCACCACATCCTGCACGGAAGTTTCGTAGGAAGCCATCCGTACGGAGAGGCTGTCTTGCCTGAACTCGCCGAAGAGGTAAGAGACTTCCGCATCTACCGCCGGAATGCACCGGATGCCCCGTGCCTGCAACCGTTCCATAAAGGTATGCATGAAGAAGTCCTGCGAAGAAAATATATTGACCGTACCTGCACGGCGGGCATCGACGTTGCCCGTCACGGTGATGTTGTTCCCGTTCACCAGCCAGTCGCGCGACACACGGAACGTCCGGCAGAAGGGGTACGGCTTTGGGTCTTGTTCGTCAGTGTATAATAGGAAGAGGCGGGAGTGCATTCAAGCGTGCGCTGTCGCCCCGTTCGCCGGGTGTGGCGGTAACCTTCACCACTCCTTTATTCAGCATCAGCGGTGAGAGGTAGGGCTGGAAGGAATAGGGAGTATCATCCCACAACCAGCCGCTGCCCCAGTACAAGGAGTCTTTCATGGAGACATCTCCATACACCTTGCCTTTGATGACAGAGAAGGGGAAACGGGCCACGGTAGCCACCAGGGAATCCAATGCCTCTTCATCAACTCCGGGTCGTAACCGCCTATCACATACATATCCCCCTGCAAGGTATCGCGCTCAATGGTTCCCTGATACCACACTTCCGTACGGAACGGCTCGTCGGCTTCGGGACGGGAAAGGGCGGTAATGGTGGTCAGCAGCTTCATGGTGGAAGCGGGACGGGAAAGCTTGTCCGCCTGATAGCCGTACAAGGGCTTTCCGGCAGTCAGGTCATAGACCGAAATGGCCACATTAGAGCCTGCGGGAAGTTTGTGTTCTATCAACGCATCAATCCGCGCAGAGAGCGGCTTCACCGGAGTTACCGTCTCTTGGGGCCATAATGGGAGCAGGCAGACGGATAAAATTAACAGCAACAATATCCTTTTCATAAATATATTTATCTTTAAAGGCAAAAGTACGACAATCTTACAAATGAACAACAACGAGGTAGTCTTTTCATAAATTATATCCAGCCATCCATCTTAATATTCCTTTAAAAATACTACTTTTGCATAGATTGCATAGGCAAAATCTCCCAGTTACTATCACTCTAAAATTGATGTACCATGAAACTACAACTTACAATTGCCAGCTTTACAATATGCCTCCTTTTCTCCCCCATGCTTCGGCACAAGAATCTCCGCGCATTGTCAGTTATGACTTAACCGTACAGATTGATGTACCGAACCGACAAGTCGAAGTTGGCGGTTCGTTTGAAGTCGATTTCCATGACAGTGACTCAATCTCGTTGGTACTATGGCGCCATGCCCGTATCGACGCACTACGCCACAGCAGCCGGGAGATAACCTACCGTTTCGATACGCTTGCCCCAGCACCTGCCCAATTCATTCCCGACGGACGGACCTTGACCCTCTACCGGCCGGCAGGAGCCGATGACCGCTGCCGCATAAATACCCGTTACACACTCTACATGCAGGAAGTGCAGGGCCCTGCAAAATCATTCAATGACCATTGGATTGAACTTGGTTACTATACGGGATGGTATCCTGTCTGCAACGGTAACCGGGCAGATTATTCGCACTTACGAATCGGCATCACTGACGGTTATACGGTGAGCGGCTCAGGTATTATTTCCCATACAGAAGAAGGGATGTGGGAAATGGAGCAACCTTGGGAGAATTTCGACAATGTTATCCTGCTTCACCCATGCTGAAAAGCCGCCGCATCAATGATAACGGAACTACCATTGAACTTATCTATACAGACTTCCCGGATGCCGGTGCAGACTCGGCACTTCAATGTTGCTACAATGCCTTGAAATTCTTCCGACGCCTTTATAAAATTGCGGGAGATGAGGATATTTACATGAAATTCCTGCTTTCAGCTTCCGGCACCTCAGGAGGGTACAGCCGTAAAAATTTCATTATGCTCAGTTCCCGAACATTCAATGAATATGTACTCAAGAACACCGCCCACGAAATCGGCCACTTCTGGTGGAACAAGGCTCCGGTGGAATCTTGGCACGACTGGCTGAACGAATCTTTTGCCGAATTCAGTGCTTTGCAATACATACGCCACGCCCGCGGCGAAAAAGCCTATGCCGCTTACATCGACGCCTACCGTAAGGAAACACGCCATATCCGTCCTATCTGGGGTATTGACCGCAACGACCGCGAAGCGCATCTTGCCCTCTATAGGAAAGGGTCAGTACTACTCGCCGACCTGCTTGTCCGAGTGGGTGAAGAACCTTTCTTCAACTTTCTGGCAGGTGTCATCCAAGCCCATATAACAGACACACGTTTCCTGGATTTTGCGGAAAGCCGATTGGGACGTAAAAACCGGGACTGGATTGAAAGCGGTTAAAAGAATAAACACCTGATTATTCTTCAACTGTTCCTTTCGCCACCGGCTTCTCAAAATGAGTGCCGCACTTCCTGCATACATACTCCCAATGCTCAGTGCCCGGAGGTGCGGCCGACAATGCCGCAATAACAGCAGCCACCACAGCACGCACCCGATGGCTCTTCTTCAGCACAAACTTAATCTCATCCGAACCGCAATGGGGGCAGTACCTCAACTGTTCCGGAATCATCTGGTTCCGTTCAAGCAGACGGAGGGCATTGTCATATTCGTCCTCATAGACAAATATATCCACTCCCGTGACATCACGGACATATCCGCGCATCACGGAAGACATGTTTTCATTATGCAAAACAGACGCAATGCCCTCATTCTTCAAGGCACCCTGAATAACATGTGCCTGAAAGGCATCGTCGCAGGTGATTAGCTTTACGGTTTTCATCTTTTATGTTTATATGAAACAATAGTCATGGGTTCTACAATGCCTCCTTGAATATCTCTCCCACCGTGGGGTGCGGAAAGACAATCTTCTTCCATTCATCGGCAGTAAGTTTCAGTTCAATAGCCATGCCTGCCAGCGTGATGATTTCCGAAGCGGGATTACCCAAGACATGTGCCCCCAATACGGTATCGTCACTGCCCAACAGTAACTTGCAGACGCCATTCACTCCTTCATTCTCTGCTACAAAGCGACCACTGTACGCCATCGGCAGCTTCACGGCACGATAGGCAACGCCTCTCTTCTGCAGGGATTCTTCTGTCTCGCCCACACCGCTATTTCGGGATTGGTATATACCACGCCGGGGATGGCACGGTAGCTCATGGCATCCTTCTTGCCAATGATGGAATGTATGGCTACTTCTGCCTCGCGGACGGCTGTATGCGCCAGCAAGGAATATCCCGTCAAGTCGCCGCAAGCATATACTCCGGGAACTGAAGTCTGCATCTGTCCGTTGACAAAGACATTTCCGCGCTCCGTTCTTTCCAAGCCCAGATTCTCCAATCCGAAGCCTTTCATTACCGGACGGCGCCCGACACTCATCAGAAGCCGTTCGGCAACGACGGAACCGGGACCGTCGGCTGTTTCATAATTCACCTGGATAAGGGAAGAAGCTTCGGCAGTATCCGGCATGACAGACACTACTTTTGCACTCAGCATGAACTTGATTCCCCGCTTGGCGTACTCTGCACGGAGCATACCCGCCAGCTCTCGGTCCATACCGCCTCCCAGTATCTCGTCCAGCATCTCGACGACGGTTACCTGCACTCCCAGGCTGTTGAAGAAAGAAGCGAACTCCATACCGATGACACCGCCGCCGATGATGGCAAGCGAAGCGGGCAGTTCCTTGTTATCCAGTGCATCACGATGAGTCCAATAGGACACTTTGTCTATGCCGGGAATGGCAGGGACAAAGGTTTCGGAACCGGTGCAGAGCAGCAGGTTATCGCATTCGTAGGTTTCTCCGCCGCACTCCACATGATTCTTGTCCGTCACTGTGGCCCCTCCGCTGACAATCGTCACACCATGGCAGTCAGCTTTCCTTTGACTCCCAATACCAGCTTGCGCACTACCTTCTGCTTGCGAGCAATAATCTTGGGCAAATCGAACGATACTTCGGGCACACTGACCGCATACTTTGCAGCATGGCGGGCTCCGTCATAGGTCTTGGCCGAATACAACAAGGTCTTGGTAGGGATACACCCTTCATTCAGGCACACTCCACCGAGACTCTGCTTCTCAAATAGTACGACACTCAATCCTGCTTTTCCGGCAGCTTCGGCAGCAGTATATCCCGCAGGACCTCCACCGATAATGGCAACTTGGTATTTCATGGAATTAATGGTTAGTGGTTAATGATTAGCGATAATTTGTGCGCAAGTTAATAAAACCCGTATTATCCGGCAAAAAAGAGTACTTCTTTCTTTCGGAGAATACAGCGTAAAGAGGAAATAATTATCTTTGTCGTGCAGCATTTATAAAGAATGCCACGTCCAATGGACATAAATCAAATAATAATCAACATGAAAACGACTGACTTATTCCAATCCATCCTTTTGTTCGCTCTTTTCCTTTGCGGCCTGACGGCTTGCATGATAGCGATGAAATCCGCCTCTCGCCCTTTCAGGAAACTACCGTGAAGGGCGAAGCCTCTACCCTGCAGATAGACCTAACACGCGGCGACTGGCGCATAACCTCCATCACCACCCCATGGGGAGACCTCATGATGGATGGCAACAAGCTCCCACAACTGGAAGGTACGGGAAGCCTGCATTATAAATGGTGGGACTTGGAACGGGACACCGACAGCCATCTCATCCTGTACTTTAAAGACAACTTTGACTTAGGTGAATCCCGTAGCCTCATCATCAACCTTGAGATGAAAACGGGACTCTACAAGGAACAAATCATCATACACCAAGAACCGTGCACTAACTTCTATCAGATAGAGTCCATCGAATACAGCGTGGAAGAAGGTGACGGAGTGAAAGAAGCCGGAACAGGACCTGATAAGAGTACCTATAAAAATGAAAATCTGGGAAACACAACCGACAAGCATGACTACTATCCATTCATCAATAAATGGACAGAATACGCATTCATACCCGATGGGCACTCTGATGAAACCTTCAAAAGCATAGACCCGGAGAAACGTAGCATCTATCTGCCCAACCACATAGAAGACGGAAAAATAATCATGGGACAACAACTGTTATTCTTCATCAACCAAGGCAAGTATTACAAAGAAGACGAACTGAGATATAAACATTTTGAAGTAGACATAGTAGGTATGAAATGGAACATATACACTTCAACCATCTACTACAAAACGGCTTCAAGTGACATTCACCGCCACTCTTTCACGTCCCGGTAGCGATACAAAGAAGGTACTCAAGGTAAATTCATGCAGAGATACCCTTATGACTGCTCGGAAATACATCACGAAGTAAAGGATTCTTTAGAAGATTAGAGTCCGGTGTCTGTCAGACAAGACTCCACCTCCTCCCTGCTCAATGCCGAGCTTGCCCATCGGCAACTTGCGGCATACCAACCGACCGGCCGCCAGCGCTTCCACCTTTGTTGCAAATGGCAGGCGACCGCTCAAAGCAGGTATAAAAGGTTGATATATCAGGGTATCGGCTCCATGCAGCACCACGTAGCCGTAACCGCCTTCCACCTCCATCACCCGGCATTTCAACTCATTGCCACCGCCGGCAGTATGACCCGAACAGCAAGAAAGGCATACCGCCATCACAGCCGGTACACCTATCTTTATCATAATAAACATCAGCTTCATAAGTTCCGTTCAGTTATGGGGCGAATCAGACTTCCTCTTCCTCATCGGGTAGAAGTTCGTACACATCATCAAAGTAGCTGGTACACTTGTTCCTGTCAGCACAAAACCACGTTCGCCGGTAGAGAAACCAACGGCAGCCCTGCGCGAAGAAGCACCGGAAGGATAATTATGTACATCTGTAATGGGGGTAAAGTCGTCATCGGAATCGCCGTACCATAAGTCCTTGTCAGGGTCGTACAGCCAGTAGTCGCTGCTCAAGGAAGTGCTGTTACGTATTCCCGTAGCCACAAATCCCCTTCCACCGATGACGAAGGATACGGCTTCGGACCGTGTGATGGCGTAGTCATCGTCATAGTCATTGTCGGAGTCCGTATCGGCAATGTCACGCAACTGGGTCCAGTTGCTTCCGTCGAACTTCCAGAAATCCACCAGATCGGTACTGTTGTTTCGCCCGCAACAGATGTAGCCACCTCATCGATGACGAATGCCGTACCGAAGTAGCGCTTCTCGCCTCCATACCCGCTCACCGCTTCCCATTGCGAACCTTCGGCGCCATTGGGGTTGAAACGGTAGAAGTCCATCTTGTAGGCACTCTCGCTGCCGGTAGCGTCGCTGTTGCAGCCCGTACCGACATAGCCATATCCGCCTATACTGAAAGCCAGGGCACCATCGCGTACTCCACCTTTGAAGTCGTCTTTCCGTGTCCAGGTATCCGTGGCAGGGTCATACTCCCAGGTATCTGCTACACAGTAGGACGAGGAGCCGTCCTTTACGGAACCGGTCGTAATGTATCCCTTGCCATTCACGGCAAAGCCCACGCAGCCTTGCGCCCGGCAACGGGCATGTCGGCACACTGCGTCCAGCTGTTCCGGCTCATGTCATACTCCCAAAGGTCGTTCAGGTAATCCTTGTTCGCTCCGTAGAAGCCGCCACACAAATATCCATAATTGCCGATGGTGAAGCCGGAGGCATAAGCGCGGTACACACCGTTATAGCTGGCTTTCTTCATCCACTGCCCCTGAGTGTATTCATCCTCGTCCGTACAACTGCCGGCAATGCACACGATGGCCAGCAACATTATTCCTACCAATAGTCTGTTCATTGTTTATTGTTTTTTTAATGATTAAGCTTTATACTTCCCACTTTCCAAAACAAGAAGCTGCGGGAGGTCCTTTTTGTCTGTCCGCAAAAGTAAACCACCGCAACCACACCGACAAAAATAACCGACGAACAGTCCGAAATTCCCGTTAAACGCCTTTACCGATAAAACCGTCCGAACGCCGATTTTTGTAGGAAGATATAAAAGTTTTGCCTTTCCTTTGCCGCCAACTAAAAGAACAGAAATGAAGAAGTCATTGTACAGCTTATTCGCAGTCCTCGCTATCTTCTGCGCCTGCCAGGACGAGAACTCGCAGCTTGGAAAGAGCCTCGTGGAAAGCTCCTTCTATAATGTATACGCAGACACCTGCTCGGTAGACATCAGCACCATCCTGCTAGACTCCATAGAGACCCGGGGCGACAGCATCTGCCAGCTAGGACATTACCGGAGCAGCGCCTGGGGAGAAGTATCCGCCACCTACTATGCCGAATACTCCACGTCCGACTTCACCCCCAACACAGACTATACCTATACCCTCGACTCCCTCGTACTGCGAATGATACCTTCGGGCCATTTCTGGGGAGATACCCTGACGCAACAGCGCATCTCCATCTACCGGCTGAAAAAACCTATCGTGCTGGACAACGACGAGGACCTTTACAACAGCACCGTACTCCCGACGGAAGATGCCCCGCTCTTCAGCTTTACCTTCACCCCCTGCCCGGGGCGGAAGAAGGAAGTAAGCGTCCGCCTGCCCGACTCATGGGGACAACAACTGCTGAATGACCTCGTGGCCCAGGACGACTACTTCGATACCCAAGACAAGTTCAAGAAGAAATTCCCCGGACTGGTCTTTGTTCCCGAAAACGACGGGCAGTGTATCACCGGATTCATGGTGAACGACTCTGCATGAGCATCAACCTCCACTATCAGGAAGTCTCCAACCAACGTACCGGACAAGTGCTGACTTTCAACGTAAACACCGACTATGCCTATACCGGTATCCGGCACGACCCCACCGGCACCCACCTTGCTTCCCTGAAAAGCGGAATAGAGAACCTCGTCCACTCCAGCGACATGGGTTGCCTGGCCTATATGCAGGGATTGACGGGTTACTACAACCAACTGGAATTCCCCTACCTCAACAGCCTCGGAAGTGCCGGACAGATAGTCTCCATAGAGAGCGCCACACTCTACCTCTATCCTCTGGCCCGGAGCTACAACGAAGTGAACCAGCTTCCCAATGACATCCGCCTTTATATCACGGACGAGAACAATGTGCTGGAGGACTACGTATACGGCAGTGACGGCGTAACCGTACAGACCGGCGACCTGACCATCGACGAGATGTACGGGAAAGAGACCTACTACTCCTTCGACCTCACCGAATTCATCCGCAACAACTACGGCACTTCGGGCATCAAGCGGCAGAAACTGCTGATGAGTCTGACAGACGAAGAAAGCACCACCACCTTCAACCAGGTCATCTTCACCAACGACCCCGAACAAGAGAGACAATGCAGATTAGACGTAAGATTCAAAATATACAACGAGCAATGAAACGCCATTACCGGATTCCCCTTCTGCTGTGCAGTCTGTGTACGGCAAGCCTCACCGCCGTGGCCCAGAACACCACCAACCTGCCCACCTCCATGTACGGAGTGGGCGAACTGAGTGCCGGTGACGGCGGACGTTATGCCGGCATGGGCAACACGGGCATCGCCTGAACCGTACCGGATTTCTGAACACGCTGAACCCCGCAGCCATCACCCGCATGGACACCGCCTGCTTCACGTTCGATGTGGGTGTATCTGCCTCATATGCCGCTACTCCTTTCTGAGCGAACACAGCTCCAACTTCACCGGCAACCCCAACCGCATCAGCATGGGCTTCCGTGTCCTGCCGCGCTGGTATGCCCTTGTAGGTGCAGCACCATACAGCAGTGTGGGCTATGTCATCCAGACCGAAGAAGAGATAGAGGGAATGCCCGGCAACTACACCTACTCGCTCTTTGAGGGTACGGGCGGACTATACCGGTGCTACGTCACCAATGCCTTTGCACTGAGCAGGCAACTGTCGGTCGGCATCAACCTGGGATGATAGCGGGCACAGTGACGCAAAGCGAAACGCAGGAAAGCGCCGTCGTAAAGTACGAATCTTCTAAACAGGCCTTTTATGCGGACTTCGGCATACATTACGAATGGGGTGCGACCGGACAACGGAAGTGGGCGGCAGGCTGGTATTTGCTCCCTCCCTTCCCATCAGCCACGACAATACACTGACTTACAGCAACTCATCTACCAGCGAGAACCTCGATAAAGGATACCACAGCCGTACACAATATCTGCCCATGCACCTCGGCACCGGCCTCAGCATAACCACCGAACGCTGGGTGCTGACCGCCGACTACAACTACCTGGACTGGAGCCGCAACTCCTCCTCCTACAACTTCCATGAAATACGAGAACCAGCACAAAGTAACCTGGGAGGCAGCTACATTACCAAGCCACGTCTGGCACGTTCCACCGAGCTGATGGGTGGAATAGGTTTCGGCAACTCCTATATCAACCTGAAAGGCGGGAAGATGCAGTATCTGGAAGCCAGTGTAGGGGCGAGCTTCCCCATCCGGTACTCCTATCTTTCGCTGGGCGCCACCTGGCGGAAACAACTGAACACACGCAGCAATCTGATGCAGGAAAGCCGATTCAGCCTGAATCTGACTTGACGTCGGGGAAAGGGATTTCGAGAGCAAAACTAAAGTAATACAAGGTTCCGGTTCACCACAGATTACACGGATTTTACACCGAATGATTATCATTGTTGGATCTATATATGCAACGCGTTGCATATATAGATGCAGCACGCTGGAACTATAGATCCAACAAACAAAGTATATAGTATCTGAAAACAGGGTATTACAACACTGCCAGCCTGGACACATACCCTTTCACCCTTTCGCGGTAAGCATCGCCAATGGGGACATCCTTCTGCTCGATGAGCAATGTGCTGCGCCCGATGGCGCTGATGCAGTCCATGCGGACAATAAAAGAACGGTGCACGCGGATAAATTCGTTCGCCGGAAGTTTTTCCTCCATGTACTTCATACTGCATAGGCTCAAGATAGGCTTAGGGGAATCTTTACAGAAAATCTTCACATAATCGCCCATACCTTCTATATAGTTTATCCGTTCCAGGTCGAGCCGCATGATGCGGTTGTCACACCGCATGTAAATCACCTTCGGAACCTCTTCCGGACCTTGCCTGTGTTTGGAGTCGGACGTACCTGCATCCTGCAAAGAGAACCAGCGTGCCGCTTTGCTGACAGACTGGAAAAACGTGGAGAAATTGAGCCCGTCCATCAGATAGTCCAACGCATCCAGACGGAAACATTCGGCAGCATAGCGGTCGGTGTCTGTAATGAAAATGACACGAGTGGACGAGGACAAGAGCCTGCAAAAATCCATTCCGTTGATTTCACCTTCTTCCACCGGATAGATGCCGATAAAATAAACTTCCACTTTTGTCTCATAATAATCCTTCAGCGCTTCAAGAGGATTGCCGTACTTTCCGTGCAAAGAGAGAAAAGGAACCTTGTCGATATACTCTTCCAACCTTCCGGCAATCTCCGGGTCTGCATGTAAAATGGCGCAATTCAAATTCATATTCGTTTCTCTTTTACATAATGGACGCTGCCATATCCGAAAAACTGCAAACAGAAGAGCTAAAATTAAGCTTTATTTATGATTCAAAGATTACCTGCATCTACGGAAAGACAGATAAAGGGAAAGTTCATACAAACAACTCCGGAAAGCTACACAGGAGACATTACCATGGAAGCGATAACGACAGATTAAAACGGAATTGCATACGTGGGCACACCATATTGCTCATCCTCTCCGTTCCTCCAGTAACCGGATAAACTCCTCCTCCTTGACGGGAAGAAGCACTACACACTTACCCTCGCCATATTTCACGAGCACATAGCGCATCACCGCAAACCGCCCTACCTGCATGGAAGAAGCACGCTCCACAGAAGTGATGTCTTTCATCAGAATTTCCTTACTCCGGGAGAAACGGCCGAAGGACAGCACCAACTTCCCGTCGGGCGTACGGTATAGGTGGTATGAATCAGCTTCTCGATAATAACCACCAGCCAAAGCATGAAAATAGCAGCCAGGAACGGAGACTTGTACCAAAGCATATAGACGGCGAGAATACCTATCAGGATGAGAAACAGATACTGCCCCATAGCAATGCGCGCATGAAAGATTCGATTCATTTTATCTGATTTTTGCCGCTAAGGTACGTATTTTTATGATAACAACTTCTTCATTAGCATCTCCATTTCTCGAACTTCCGTCACATTCATCTTGCGGCAGACCGAAGCACATAACAATTCTACCCGTTCCGGCGAAAAATAAATCAGTTCTGCAATCTCCTTTACAGACTGTCCAAGAGCTACCAGCATACATATCAGTTCTTCATCCTTATCCACCTCCGGAATAGACTGATAAAGTTTCTCTAAAAAAGAAGGATAATGAAAAATAAAGATTTCACGGAATACAGCCTCACGAGTTCCGGACAACAAAGCCTCCGAAGCATTGGGAGAATCTTCCGAAATCATTTCGCGCAAAGCTCTGGCAATCTCCTGCATATTAAAAGGTGTCACTGTTTTCTTTGTTTTCATTGTATCTTATTTCACCATTATACATATTTACAATCGTTTTATACAAATTTGCAAAATATGCACAACCTAACCATAAGAATACGATATACAATCTGATATACAATTTCATATTATATTTATTATCAAATAATTAACAAGAAACAAAAAACAAGTCTATTGTTGTAAATTTTAAATTAAGAAATTATATCTTTGCCTTACAAAACAAACAGTCCACAAAATATGAATGCCAAAAAACTTTCATTTTTACTTCTGATTCTCGTAGCTGTAGCCTGCACCAACCGCTCCACCTCTTCGGAACAAGACGAAGTGAGGCATTGGAACAATGTCCTTCAACAAATCAATGCCTTACTACTCGAAAACAAAGCGCAACAAACGTTGGATCTTGCCAAACAGACCTTGCCCGAAATCCTGGAATCGGCAGAAAAAAACGGAACTACAGATACCCTGATTTACTATGCCCGCAAGATATTTAATGCCTGCGGGAACAATTACATAAACACCAAACAATACAAAGACGGCATCGACTATATGGACAGCATTGGAAACCATCCCCTCATCCGCGAACATTGCCCACACGAACTGCTGAGCTTCAAGGCCGGACTGAACCAACTGTATGGCAATAACCCGGAAGCTGTCCGACTGGCAGAAGACTACCTCCAGTTACCGGTCTGTACCAGTGCCAATGACTTTATCCGGCAGGCAGAAATCATAAGCGGTGTCTACATGTACTCCGGAAACAATCTACCCAAAGCTATCCAAATTTTGGAAAAAGCAATAGATGTCTACCGGAAAGGTGGAAACTTCCCGAACATGCTGCGGATAATGTCACGGTTGGGCATCTATTACCACCTCAGTGGCGAATACGAGAAAGCTATAGCCACTAACCAAGAAGCCATAGCCACTTACAACGACAGCATAGCACCTGGAAATGTAGTGATTGCCTACGGAGAACAAGCTAATCTCTACGCCGAACTGGGTATGTACGACCAGGCCCTGGAAATGAACAAAAAAGCCCAATACTACTCCATGCTGAAAGACAGCTTCGGACTGGGAGACTTGTACCGCTACCGTGCCAGATCTTTCGTAACATGAATCAAAAGGACTCTGTATTCCACTACCTCAGGCTGGGAGAAAAGTTGTCAATGATACAAAACAGCTTTAAGGCGTATTCGTAAACAAAGTAGAAACGGTAAACAGTTATCTGGACTATCCCGACTCTTTGGAAAAAGCACTGCAACTTGCCCTTAGCATCTGTCCCGATACCGTGCGGATGCCCCAATGGGCCAAATACCAACTCAACCTCCACCTAGGCCGGGCCTTACTGCAAACCGGGAAGGAGCAAAACGGCATACACCTGATAGACCGGGCTGCACAAGACCTCATCAACATGAAGTTCATGGAAGGCCGCGATGCCAACGAGATATTAATGGATTACTATCTGGCCAAAGGCATGAACGACGATTTTGCTCGTTGCTACATCCGTAACCGACAGTTTGCCGATTCTCTGGACAATAACGAAAAGAAACGTGCTGTGGCAGCAGCCAACATCCGGTTTGATGCCAACCAAAAAGAGAAAGAAAACAAACTGCTCTCGGCACAAGTGCAATGGCAGCAACAGCAGTTGTTCTACAACATCTGCATCTCCATTACATTACTGTTGCTACTTATCACCACTACAGCCTATTTCATCATCCGAAGGAAGGCCAACCACCAGCTTATAGAAAACAACAAACGGGAAATACAGACCCTCATTACCCGGCAGCAAGACCTGAACCGCCGCAACGAACAACTGACGGAAGAAATAGAACGGGCCATGGCTACCAATAACCTCAACTCCATTCGCCAGCTCACCGTGCAAAGCCTGCTCAGCAGGGAAGATGAGAACACATTCCGCCGGTCGTTTGCCACCATACATCCTTCTTATCTGCCCAAGCTCCGCGAAAGTTATCCTCAACTGACCCGCAACGAAGAATTGCTGGCCATGCTCATCTGCATGAACCAAAGTACCGACGAAATAGCCTTATCATGGGAATCAACCGGAATAGTGTAAACGTAGTCCGTTCGCGCATGCGCAAGAACATGGAATTGCCCAAAGAAAAATCCCTGGATGAAGTATTGAAACAATACCTTACATAACAAATAAAAATAAGCCCGCTTATTTTGCTCTACGTTTGGTTTACACTATCTTTGCGGCGTTTAATACACAAAACCTATGGTAAGAAAGTTCGATTTTCTCGTTATCGGCTCCGGACTTGCCGGTATGAGTTTTGCGCTGAAAGTAGCGCATAAAGGAACAGTAGCCCTCATTTGTAAGGCAGGTTTGGAAGAGGCAAACACTTATTTTGCACAAGGAGGTATCGCCTCTGTCACCAATCTGGCCGTAGACAATTTTGAAAAGCATATCGAAGATACCATGATTGCGGGTGACTGGATAAGCGACCGTGAAGCCGTAGAGAAGGTGGTGCGCAATGCCCCCGAACAAATCAAGGAGCTTATCAAATGGGGAGTGAACTTCGACAAAAAGGAGGACGGAGAGTTTGACCTGCACAAAGAAGGCGGCCACTCCGAATTCCGCATCCTCCACCATAAGGACAATACGGGTGCAGAGATACAGACCAGCCTCATTGAAGCTGTGAAGCAACACCCCAACATCACCGTACTGACCGACCATTACGCTGTGGAAATCATTACCCAGCATCACCAGGGAATCATCGTTACCCGCCACACCCCCGGCATCAAGTGCTACGGTGCCTATGTGCTGAACGAAGCGACGGGCGAGGTGGATACCTTCCTTTCCAAAGTCACCATCATGGCAACGGGCGGTTGCGAAGCCGTTTACCGCCATACCACCAACCGCTGGTGGCCACGGGAGACGGCATTGCCATGGTCTACCGTGCCAAGGGAGCAGTGAAAGACATGGAATTCATCCAGTTCCATCCCACAGCCCTTTTCCATCCGGGAGACCGCCCCTCGTTCCTCATCACCGAAGCCATGCGCGGTTATGGCGGCGTGCTGCGTACCAAAGACGGAAAAGAATTCATGCAGAAGTACGACCCGCGACTCTCACTGGCCCCGCGTGACATCGTGGCGCGTGCCATCGACAACGAAATGAAACAGCGCGGTGAGGACCATGTGTATCTGGACGTCACCCACAAAGACCCCGAAGAAACCAAGAAGCACTTCCCTAACATATACAAGAAATGCCTCAGCATCGGTATAGACATTACAAAGGAATACATACCGGTAGCCCCCGCCGCCCATTATCTCTGCGGTGGCATCAAGGTGGATTTGGACGGACAGAGCAGCATCCGCCGCCTGTACGCCATCGGCGAATGTTCGTGCACCGGACTGCATGGCGGCAACCGTCTGGCAAGCAACTCACTGATTGAAGCCGTGGTTTATGCCGACGCGGCAGCCAAACACGCGCTGAGCGTACTGGAACGTTATGACTTCAACGAAGACATTCCCGAATGGAACGACGAAGGTACCATTTCCACCGAAGAACGTGTCCTCATCACACAAAGCATGAAGGAAGTGAACCAGATTATGGAGGCATACGTAGGCATTGTCCGCAGCAATACCCGGTTGACACGTGCCTGGAACCGACTGGACATACTTTACGAGGAGACAGAAGCACTCTTCAAGCGGAGCAAGGCTACCCGAGAGCTGTGCGAACTGCGCAACATGATAAACGTAGGATACCTGATAACAAAGCAAGCCATGGAACGCAAGGAAAGCCGCGGACTGCACTACACGATAGACTATCCGCACGCCAAGAAATAAACATAAATCCTCTCCATCATGAGGAAACAATATTTCTCTTTCATTTTTTTGTATATTTTCTCAAGCTGTCTCTACAGTCAGACGATGGACGACAATATCATCATCAACTGCTGTGAAGACAGCTATGTTTTTAAAGAAGGCCCGGGAAACAACCCCATCGTACAAAACACCCGAAAGACCGAATATGAAGCTTCACGAATGGGAGCTACCGTACAACCTCATATGTTCTATGGCGAATTCATCTCCCTGGACGAAGCCAGGGCCAAGGGAGTACTTGCCCCCAAAGCCATCCACCGCCATGCCACACCGGAAAATGTATTCTTCGATGATACCCGCATCTGCTACTTCAACCTCTCCCTAAGCCGGCAGGGGAAAAAGGCGGCCGTACAGTTCAGCCGTACCTTCCATGACCTGCGCTACTTTACACGTATCTACTTTCCGGAGGATACTTCATCCGCGAGAAACGTATCACCGTCACCATTCCTGCCGCATTGTCCCGTTTCCGCTGGTGGAGAAGAACTTCGGTCCCGGTATCCGGTGTGAAAAGAGCGTGAACAAGGAAGGGGATTCCCTTTTTGTCTACACCTTAAAAGGAGTACCTGCCACCCGAAAGGAAGAAGCTGCTCCCGCAGACAACTGCCTCTATCCCCATCTGCTGGTAACCGGTTCCTTTGCGGATGTGCAGGATATGTACCGCTGGCTGAACGGACTGGCCGAGGTGGACTGCACTCTCCCCCAAGCCGAAATGCTAACGGATGAAATTACTGCCGGATGCACCGATGAACTGGAGAAGATACACCGTACCTATGCCTACGTACAGCAGAACATACGCTACATCGCCTTTGAAAACGGATTGGCAGGACATCGGCCCGACCGGCCTGCCGAAGTGCTGCGCAAACGTTACGGCGACTGCAAGGGAATGGCACTCCTGCTGCGCACATTGCTGAAAGCCCAAGGATTCGATGCCCGAATGGCCTATATCGGTACGGACGACATCGCCAGTTCTCCCGACGAAGTACCGACACTGGCTGCCATCAACCATGCCTTCTGCCTTCTTTTCCATCAAGGGAAAAGATATTGCCTGGATGCCACCTACCGATACCTACCGCCCGAAGACATCCCCCAAGGTATACAAGGCCGAAAAGCACTGGTAGAAAACGGAGACAGCTGCCTGATACTGACTCTTCCCCAGCAGGATGCCTCCGCCTCTACGGACAGTCTCAATTATCACTATCGCTTGATGACGGACAGCAATCCCCCTACCCTGAAAGCACCGCCACCCGCGTAAGTACGGGCGAATACAAGGAATACCTGCTCAGTCTCTACCATGACACCCCCAAGGAGAAGCAGACAGACCTGCTAAACAATCAGATAAACAATACCGCTGCCGTACAATCGGCCGATGGAGAGTACTGCCTCGAAGCAGACCCGCACGAAGATTTCTTCCACCAGCCATTGACACCACCCGCCGCAAGCAGGATTACCTACTGCCGTGGAGATGCCGTATTATACGCGAGGTAACGATTGATATTCCACAAGGATATGCCGTGTCTTATTTGCCTGCAGACTTTCACATTGAAACGAATCAGGGCATCCTCAGTTGCTCCTACCGCGCCGGAGCAGGATATATCCACTTCCGAAAAGTGATGGAGATACGCAGAAAACGTATTCCACTTGCTCTTATCCCTGCTTGGAATGATGCCCTGCGACAATGGAAAAAAGCCTGCAACGAACAGATAGTAATCCGGCAAAGCACCCTTTAAACAAATAATTGAACATAAAACGCCATCACCATGAAAACAACACGTTTTTTCCTACTGCTGCTGATGTTACTTGCCACTTCGGGACTAAATGCCCAAAAGGAAGAAGACAAATATGCTGCGCTCGTAAGCGAAGTGCGCAATGAAGTATGGTCGCTGAACCTGCCCGACTTTAAAAATATGACTGTACCCGAGAAATACAGAAACGAACCCGCCGTTATCCTTGCCGCACACAGCCGTCTGGAGGTAACCCGGAAAACCAAGTTGGACTGGTGGGGAATGGGATTGACCAAACAACAGATAACCTGCCGCAGCATCTACCGCCAAATGGTATACATCAACAGCCAAAGTGCACTGGAAGAGATGTCACAGTTCAGCTTCCTTTCCCAGGAAAAAGAACGCTACACCCGCAATGAACAACAGCGTATACTGGGTGTGCGCATCATCAAACCGGACGGAACAATTCAGGAAACAGCCCCGCAGGAGTACATGGAAACCGATGAAGGCGGCCACCCACGTAGCCACAACATCCAAGAGAAATGGAACAAGCTGGCCGTACCCGGACTGGAAATCGGAGACATCATCGACTTGTTCTTCGTACGATACACCATACTGAACAACCAGAACCCCGAACCTTTCGGTTTTTACTTTATGGACAGCTATCCTCTGCTTGCCTATTCCGTCCATTGCGAGATAGACCCCAAGCTGAGCACTTTCTACCGTTGCCTGAACGGAGCAAGGAACTTCGACCATAGCACCGATACCGAAGGAAACCATATCCTCGACTTGCATACCGGAGACTCCGGACGTGTCATTCCCGACTTCTGGTACAACAGTGCCCGGCAAACGCCCATGATTCTGATGTACATCTACAACAGCAAGACACCCTATGCCTGGATGCCACCCAGCGCCCGCAAGCCGGGACTATATGCCAACCCCAATCCAAAACTGATGACAGATGACACACGTGCCTCCATGAAGCTCCCGGCACCAACTGGTCCGGTCTGCGCAGCGGACGGAAAGGCGAAATATCCAAAGCCCTCAAAGCCCGTCAAGCCGAAGGATGGAGCGATAAGAAACTGATGGACTACCTCTACCAATACTGCTATTACCGGTATATGGAAAACGGTGCAGACTATACTCCCGCCAGTTTCATCCTGCTGATGCACGAACTTCTGGAAAAAGCAGGTATTCCCCACCGGACAGGAATCACGACCAAAGATACCCGGGAGCCTCTGGACCAGCTCATCAACTACAGCAATACCACTTGGTTTATCTATCTGGAATCCAACGGAAAATGCTATACTCCACCGGCCTGCTATGCTGTTCCCGGTGAAGTGCCTGCCAGCCTGCAAGGCGAAGAAGCCATACTGGAAGACAACACATGCCTTACCCTTCCCTCCACCACCCCCCAAGACAACCGGGATATGCTACCATAAACGCTTCTATAAGCGGCACCACTCTCCACATCAGCCGCCGGGAAGAGATGAGCGGTGCACTGAAAGAACACTTCCAACCCTACCTCATTATGGACGAGGACCTTTACAACTCCGTTCGTCGCCAACTGGGTATTACAGCCACCATCTACGACGAAACCAAAGAAAAATTCCATGCCGACCTGCGCGAAAGTTACCGCCGTGAACGGGAGCAGGAGAAAGAGCGTTACCACAATGAAATCATCGGTTATCATGGCTCAGAAGAAGGACTGGAAACACTCCTCGGCTACCAGCTTTTCAGCATCGGAAACCGGGCAGACAGTGCGGCACTTGTCTATCAAGTGGACTATGTACTGGACGGATACGTAAAGAAAGCGGGTACAAACTTTGTTCTCTCCGTAGGTCGGTTGATAGGGTCACAGCCAGAGCTGAAAGGCGAACAACGCCTGCGCAAGGAGGACATTTATTGGGAGATGCCCCGTTGTTACCAATGGGACATCACAGTCAATCTGCCGGAAGGTTATCGAATTCCTCCCGAGGCCTGGAAAGACTGAACGTAAAAGTAGAAAACGACTGCGGCGCTTTCATTGTCCAAGCCACCACTGAAGACGGAACATTAAGAATAAAAGCCGAAAAACGCATCAACCACAAGACGGAACCGGTAGCCAACTGGGAGAAACTGCTTGAAATAACCGATGCTGCCAACAGTTATGAAGCACTTTCAATAGTGTTCCAAGCAACCATTAATCCCCCTACATCTCCAACAACCGGCTATTAATCCTTCTCTACCGCTGCAGCATCGCCATACACAGCTTGCTGTCGTACTGTACAGCCACTGCAAAACGACTGCATACTTTTTGCAGCGTCACTGCATACCGGTTTGCAGCAGTACTGCAATTGATTTGCAGCAGCACTGCAACAGTTTTGCAGTCGCACTGCAATTTGTTTGCAGTGACGCTGCAGCAAATGTGCAGCAATTACAAGCTATATGACTGTCACAGCAAACAAAAAGCCCCGCAGAGCTTGCTTTCGCTCTGCGGGACTTTTGTTCTCTCTATGAGGAAATTATCATCAATAGTTTGACTTCTTTACTTCGAAATAAGCCTGCGGATGCAAGCAAGCCGGACATACCTGAGGAGCTTCCTTACCGGTGTAGATGAAACCACAGTTGCGGCACTGCCATACCACTTCGCCTTCCTTGGCAAATACGCTGGCAGTCTCTATATTCTGGATAAAAGCGCGATAACGTTCTTCGTGTCCCTTTTCGGCAATGGCGATGTTACGGTACATAAGAGCGATTTCGGGGAAACCTTCTTCGTCTGCAATATCAGCAAACTTAGGATAATCCAATGACCATTCTTCGTGTTCGCCGGCAGCAGCTTCCTGAAGATTTTCCAGGGTAGTGCCGATAACACCTGCAGGATAAGAAGCGGTGATTTCCACCATACCGCCTTCCAGCCACTTGAACATACGTTTAGCGTGTTCCTTTTCCTGGTCAGCCGTTTCTGTGAAAATAGCGGCGATTTGTTCGTAACCTTCTTTCTTGGCTACACTTGCAAAATAAGTGTAACGCATTCTTGCTTGTGATTCACCAGCGAATGAAGTCAGCAGATTCTTCTCAGTCTGAGTTCCTTTAACACTTTTAGCCATAGTCTCTTTTTTTATTAGTTAATATAATTACGTATAAATGTCGTTCGTACTGTTTATAAACAACACAAAATTACGAATTTAGTTTGGAATAATCACACCTCTGCCCCATCGGATTTATTTATCGTCTTATAGAAAGAATCTATCTTCACCGATAACCCGAAGAGGTATTTCAGACATAATTAATAGCACATATCTGATAAGGAAAACAAAATACATCACAGTTGTGTTCACTAATATCCATTATTTTATCTACTTTTGCAGGCAATTTGCAATATATACATTACATTCTGTATAAAAAAACGTATAAAAAAGTAGATTATAATGAAAGCGTTCGGATTCAGACCAAAGCTATACACGGCTTTAAAAAATTACTCTAAAGAACTGTTCATGGCAGACTGATGGCAGGTATCATTGTAGGTATCGTTGCCTCCCGCTTGCCATTGCATTCGGTATCGCCTCCGGCGTATCACCGGAGAAAGGTATCATTACGGCTATCATAGCCGGTTTCATCATCTCCCTGATGGGTGGGAGCAAGGTACAGATTGGAGGACCGACCGGTGCGTTCATCGTCATTATCTATGGCATCATCCAGCAATACGGTGAATCGGGCTTATTGTCGCCACACTGATGGCAGGCGTACTGCTCATCCTGCTGGGAGTGTTCAAGCTGGGAGCTGTCATTAAGTTTATCCCCTATCCCATCATCGTAGGTTTTACAAGCGGTATTGCCGTCACCATCTTCACTACGCAGATTGCCGATATTTTCGGGTTGACGTTCGGAGGAGAGAAAGTTCCGGGAGACTTTGTAGGAAAATGGATGATTTATTTCCGACATTTCGATACCGTAACTGGTGGAACACGATTGTAAGTATTGTCAGCATCTTCATCATTGCCATTACACCGCGGTTCTCGAAGAAGATTCCGGGGTCACTTATTGCCATCATCGTGGTGACAGTGGCAGTCTGGCTGATGAAAGTATATGGAGGCATTGATTGTATCGATACCATCGGCGACCGTTTCAGCATCCGTGCCGAACTGCCGGATGCCGTGATGCCTGCCCTGGATTGGGAAGCGATAAAGAACTTGTTCCCCGTAGCCATTACAATCGCTGTACTGGGTGCCATCGAATCTTTGCTGTCTGCCACCGTGGCCGATGGTGTGATAGGCGACAAACACGATTCCAACACGGAACTGATAGCACAAGGTGTTGCCAACATGGCTACCCCGCTGTTTGGCGGTATCCCTGCCACCGGAGCCATCGCGCGTACCATGGCAAACATCAACAACGGAGGGAAAAACTCCCGTAGCAGGCATGGTGCATGCAGTGTATTGCTGCTTATCCTACTGTTCCTCATGCCGCTGGCACAGTATATCCCAATGGCTTGCCTGGCGGGTGTACTGGTCATAGTATCCTATAACATGAGTGGTTGGCGTACGTTCAAGGCATTATTGAAGAATCCTAAATCGGATGTCACGGTACTGCTGATTACTTTCTTCCTGACCGTCATCTTCGACCTGACTATTGCCATTGAAGTAGGTCTGGTGATTGCCTGCGTGCTGTTTATGCGCCGCGTCATGGAGACTACCGAAATATCCGTCATCAAAGATGAAATAGACCCGAATGCAGAATCGGACATTGCAAGCAATGACGAGCACCTGATAATCCCCGAGGATGTGGAAGTATACGAAATAAACGGTCCTTACTTCTTCGGCATCGCCACCAAATTCGAAGAAATCATGGCGCGGCTGGGCGACCGCCCCAAAGTGCGCATCATCCGCATGCGTAAAGTTCCGTTCATCGATTCTACCGGTATCCATAACTTGACAAGCCTTTGTGAGATGTCCCAAAAGGAAAAAATAACCATTGTGCTCTCCGGTGTCAATGAAAAGGTACATAAGGTACTGGAAAAATCGGGCTTCTATGAGCTGTTGGGCGAAGAAAATATCTGTCCGAACATAAATGTGGCACTGGAAAGGGCCAAAATGATTATCCAACACTAATCCCGGCATGGCACGAAAAAAAAAGAAACAATCGCAAGGCGTCTATTATCTTATATTGTTTATATGTGCGGTCTGTCTTGCCTATGAACCCGTTGCAAAGATACTTTCGGATGCCAGGCAAAAGAGTTCTACGCCTGCCAAGATAGAACTCACGGCAGGCACACGCCTTGAAATACCGGCAAAGCTGAAGAACGTCTCCGAACAGATTCTCCAGCGGAAAGGCTACACAGTATCCTACAACAAAGATTTAAAGATACCCAACTGGGTAGCCTGGGAACTCACTCCCGAAAAACTGGTGGAGCGTGAAAGCCGTACAGACAAGTTCCTGCCCGACCCCGACCTGCCTGAGCACGAGGCAGTAACCACCGATGACTACAAAGGAGCCGGCATGGACCGCGGACATATGTGTCCGGCCGGTGACAACCGCTGGCACTGGAAAGCCATGCAAGAGAGCTTCTACATGACAAACATTTGCCCGCAGAACCACAATCTAAACCGTGGCGACTGGAAAGAACTGGAAGAGTCATGCCGCCGTTGGGCACAAGAAGAAGGCAAGATATACATTGTATGCGGTCCTATTCTCTATGACCAACGTCACCGTACCATTGGTAAGAAGCACAAAATTACAGTGCCCGAAGCATTCTTCAAGGTCGTTCTGTGTGCAGACAGCAATCCCCCCAAAGCCATCGGCTTCATTTATAAGAATGCATCAGGCAATCATCGTTGGACAGCTACGTCAATACAGTGGACGAAGTGGAACGGATTACAGGTATCGACTTCTTCCCCGCCCTTCCGGATGAAATAGAAGAGAAGGTGGAAGCCGAATATGACTTGAAACTGTGGTAAAGGAGCTATTCCTTTACCCAGGCATCTACAATCTCGGCTACATAAACCCGGTGCAATCCACCGTGGTCACCGCCATACCAACGCTCGTAGACGGAATGGTCGAGAAAGAGTTCTTCTTTCATATCGGTAATGAAAAGCTTGCGGCACTCCAATCCCAGGCGGTCCTGCTCAAAGAGAATGTTTCCCCGCTCGGTAACGATAGGATTCAGACCAGTTTCCTTTACCTTATCCACTTCCCTACCCGATTTACTGCCACAAAGGTTGTAAATGCTCCGGTTTTCCTTTCCTAAAAAAGAAAGGGTGAAATATTCGTTCTCCTCCATAAACTCATACGTATAGCGCTCGGAACGTATAAAGACAAACACCACCGGCTTGTTCCAAAGCCAGCCAATACCTCCCCAACTGGCAGTCATGGTGTTGAAATGTTCTTTACTGCCTGCCGTAACCAGCATCCACTCTTTGCCTATCACTTCGAAGAAGTTCTCACTTAAATCTTTAATTGCTATTGATTTCATAAGTATATTATTAATAAGAAACACTTACCGGTATACCCGTTTCACGTATCCGTTCCGCAATGCGATCCAGTTCCTCATGAGTGGCCTTCTGCAAATCATGGTCGGGCGTTTCGCGGTCGATGGTATAAATCATCACTTGGCGGGGAGCAATCTCCTTGACAGCTTCCAGCCAGGGAAGAACAAATTTATCGGATGTATTATCCATATCTTGTCCTTTATAACTTCCTTTGAGAAACATGGTCTGGATAATGCAGTTCCCTTTGAACGCTTTCATCCCTTCTATAATCTCCCGGATGGAGTAATGTCCGGTAGGACGGTCAAGTACACGGATATACTCTTCATCCACCGTATCCAGTTTAAGGATGTTGTTGTCAATCTTGTTCAAAGCCTCGAATACGGCAGGACGATGAATAAAGGTAGAATTGCTCAGTACGCTCACCTTTGCATTCGGAAAATACTTGTCGCGCAAGGCAAGTGTATCTTCTATGATTTCGGGGAAACGGGGATGTGCCGTCGGTTCTCCATTACCGGCAAAAGTCAGAACATCCGGTGTAGGTCCGTTTTGCTGCATGTCCCGCAGGCGGCTTCAAGGGCCGAACGGACTTTTTCGCGTGTGGGCAGCGGCTGTTTGGGACGATGGTCGGCATTGAAACCACATTCACAGTAAATGCAGTCGAAAGTGCATACTTTGCCGTCTGCCGGCAATAAATTTATTCCCAAAGATACTCCCAGACGGCGAGAATGAACGGGACCGAATATGGGAGACGGATAAATGACAGTCATACTATTTACGATTTGACGATTTACTATTTACTATTTAATGCTCCGAGTATCTATTAATCTTAGCACTCCAGAGTTCATCCTTGGATTATCATACGGACAAAGATAAAGAAAGAAATAAAAAAGCTATCAATCATTCCTCTAAAACTTGATACGCAGTTGCATCTGCAAGTCCGCTTTCCTATTTCCCGGTATCTCATCATTGCCCGAACCAATCGTCTCCCTATCCTGATAAACCGTCTGTCCGAATTTGGCAAGAAACATGAAGTTCTTACTCAAATCATATCGCAGATGAGCGGAGTAACGGAACCCTTTGCCATAGAAGGAAGGGGTATAGAAGTATATAACAATCCACGCTCGGAGGCGTAAACACGCGAATCGTAATCGTCCGTATGAAACCAGGTTCCCTGCACGGAAACTGACAGAGGGAAGGGGAAAGTGTACGAGCAAAATTGAGTACACTGATAACCTTGCCGTCTATCAAAGCGATACCCTTCCCCATCCTGCTGACGGAAGTGGTTATAATCTATTGTAGTACGAAAGATATATCTTCCCGGCATATAGGTCAGCCGATAACGGAGTTTATGGTGATAGATAGGTTCGATAACTGCACCGCTTGTACCCGTCACGTCTCTTTCTTTCTGTTTGTACCGATAATTAAAATACATCGAAAGGCTCTTTCGAGGAGTATAAGTAACCTGAAACATGGCATCCACTCCCTTTGAGGGCTTACTTATACGGTATTTCCACCAAGGAAAAGAAAACACATCCAGTGAAGTGAAAAACTTCCACCGGGCGAAAGGTGTGGCCTCTGCTGCCAGATACCATCCGTTCTCATTCTGCGGCATACTGCTTTCGCCAAAGGAACGCCCAAACAAAGTCCAATAATCATATGAATAATACCGGTGAACAAGTAGCAGATGATAATCGGAAGAAAGATTATACTTCAGCCGGTTCAGCAACGCATAGCCTTTACTGCCGGTTGCCGCTTCCCCCACCCAGACAAAACGGCCCAGACGATACCTATAATCCATGCCCACATTATAGAAATCACTTCCATGAAGATTGTACTTTGCATACTTGTTCAACCGAGGCTTGTAAGGATGGTTGAAAAAATAGTAAATCCCCGTCACTCCCACCTTCAGAGAGTTCTTTTCATAGGTCATGTTTCCACCTATCACCTGCAAGGCAAAGGCATTCATTTTATCTGCCTCCTTCTGCGTGCGATGCAATCCCGTCTTGTAAATGGAAGTTATCTCGCCATCCTCCACCACACCGTCCATGGAGCGATGCGAATAGAAAGCCGAAATATCCAAGTAAGGCAATACTCCCACCGTTGCCGCCACTCCCCGGAAATAATTGTACTCATCGGTAGAACTATGCTTACGGATGCCTCCGGTACGATATTCTGTTGTAGACATAGAGAATGTTTTCCTAAACGAAAATCCGTACTAAGTACCAGTCCCTGCCCGAAGCTCAGACGGTAATTGCCCAATGCCAAAGCCTTCAGCCGCCCCAGATTCTTTATCAGAAAATAGAAAGAATAGTAATCATAGCCTTTTCTGTTGTGCAGGGCAAAGAAGGGTTCTCCGGCATCCTTCTCTCCCGTCACGCCTATTTGGAGATAATCTCCATAATGAAAATTATAGCGCAAAGAATGGTAAAGGGAAGGTCCCAGGTAATTCTTCTCATATCCTTTACGGATATAGAACGGTACATCCAAACGTGCCAATGTTTCGTGTTTCCCGTATTTCAGTATAGATTTTAAAGCAGGATACCCCCTACCCGCTTTCACTGCCCGCACACAGACAAAGGGCAGCAGTAGGTCGATGGTACGTTTATCCATCTCCTCCACCAGTTGCAATTCATAAATGGTCTGCATCTGTCCGTGTATATAGACATAAGCCAGAAGATTCTCTATCTGTATATCCGTAAGAAAAGGAAACTGCTCCAATTGCCGTTTAGTGGCGGCATTGAGGTTGACAGGCTCTTGCAGACGTCGGGACAACTCCTCCAATTCATCTTCCCAACCGTATTCTTCCTCATTCCCGATGGAAAGTTGTTCCAAATTTTCTTCCAAAAGAAGTAAAGGCTGTTCTTTCTGAAGGCCGGATATATTTTGAGCTTCAAGCATAGGAGTCATTGACAGCATACTTACAAAAACTCCTATCTTGAGTAATTCCATTAATAGTAGGTCACTTTCATGTTTTGGGAAGCGAAGTTACCTTAAATAAGTTAATTGAGCAAGGAAAAATCAACATGATGCAACAACATTACACAGAATGGTGTACTTTTGCAACATGAACGCAAGGCTTAACATAGTAATACTCATCATGTTTCTTTCTCTCGGAAGCCTGAAATGTTTTTGCACAGCAGCAACCACAGTCTGCTGCGCAAAAGAGTGTCTATCTTACTCCCATGTGCGTTTACGAAGGAGATACCATCCTTATGTCAAGCTCCCCACTGTCTACATCTTCAAGCCGCTTAAATTCAAGAACAAGCGCGACATGAACAAGTACTACAAACTCATTCGTGACGTAAAGAAGGTACTTCCCATCTCCAAGGAGATTAACCGTGCCATCATTGAAACCTACGAATACATGATGACCCTGCCCACCGAGAAAGCCCGCCAGAAACACATGAAAGCAGTAGAGAAAAGCTTGAAGGAGCAATACACTCCCCGCATGAAGAAACTTACCTTTGCCCAAGGCAAACTGTTAATAAAACTGGTAGACCGACAGACCAACTCCACCGGATATGAACTGGTAAAAGCTTTTATGGGCCCTTTCAAAGCCGGTTTCTACCAGACTTTTGCCGCACTCTTCGGCGCCAGTCTAAAAAAACAATACGACCCTATGGGAGACGATGCATTGACCGAACGGGTGATATTGATGGTAGAAAGCGGACAATTATAAACTGATGTTTATTCCCGCCTTGCGTGCCTGCGAATGTTGAAATTGGCGTTTCACATTATATGTCTTTCCGTCTTTGACGAACTTAGAACCGGTCTGCTTGAACCAGAAGTCCACTTTATTTTCCACACAAATTCTGCGAAGGTCCATCACCCATTCAAAATCACAAGGGCGGGCTTCGTAACCGGATTCTCCCCCTGCAACTATCTGTTCAATCCATTCGCCAACAGCATAAGTACTTAAATCTATCCTTTCCAGCAGCGGTTCACAGATTATTATCTTATGCTTTATGGGAGCTCTCCTATAGATGGGCAAGCGATAATCGGCGCAAGTCTGGTTTTCAACCGTACAACAAATGGTTACATTATCATATCCGTCTCCCCAATCATCGGGCAGACAGTCAGAAAAACGGTCTATACGCTTGGTAATCATCATAAAATGCAGGTCACTGCGACAACGAATCATCTCCCATGCTTCGGCCCGCCATTTGTCAGCATCTTCCACAAAGAAATCGGAAGTAAAGCAGGTGTAGACAAATGTTCCAGGTGGTATCTTGAATTCTCCGTTACGCTTTTTACGCAAAGGCAGGCAAAGTTTTTTGTCCGCACCACCACCGAACTGTCCACCTCTCGTCGGGCATCACCACGATAAACATAACAATGCTTGCAACCTGCACTCAATTTATGGCAACCATGCCATAAGTTCCACATCATCGACTTCGCAACAATACCGTTCATTCAAACAAAAAACTTATCGTTAACACCATGTTGAAAACTATGTTAGCAACATAAATAATCAGTTATTAAACAATTGATATTAAGCTATATATTCAGTTAATAACAGAATGAACAATTGTTTATTACTACCTATTCGGGTTGTACCTCTCCTGCCATCGGAAGCTCTTTCCAACCTTCACCAAATGCATCATAAGCATCGGTAACCACTACAAAAGCCTTTGGGTCTACTTCCCTTATCTTCTGCTTGATACCTACCACTTCCTTGTAACTCACCACAAGAAACAGCATTTCCTTGTCTACATTGGTATAAAGACCACTACTCTTGATGCAAGTGGCTGTACGGTCCAAATCTTTAAGAATATAGTCGTGCAAAGCGGTAAGGCGCATATCACTGATGACAAACAGTATCTTGTCATTCTTCTCCCCATTTATCACATAGGCCAATACCCTCGAAGTGACAAAAATAGCTATCAGTGAATAGAAAGACAAATGCCACGAAGGTTGTGTAGCATCATCCGGATTTCCGATACCGAAACCGATAACCAATAGGCCGAATCCCACCACAATACCATCTACCAGCAGTATCGCCTTTGAAAAACGTATATGGCAATATTTCTGCAATATCATCGCCACAATATCCGTACCTCCTGTAGTAGCCCGGCTACGCACTACAATACCACAGCCTATACCGATAACCACCGCACCAATCACAGAAGTCAGCATCAAATGGTCGGACATATTCAGACTGCCACCCAGCAACTGTGTAGGGTCCAACTGATGGAGCGCTTCTTCAGAAGGATAGGAGAGGAGAGACAGCACATTCATGGCAAGCGGAGTGAATAGTGCCGCCACGATAGTACGTGCTCCCAATTTTGCTCCCAGTACCAGCACGGAAATGATAAGCAAAGGAATATCAAACATATAACCGAAAGTACCTACCTGAATAGAAGGGAACAGATTATGAAGCACAATACTGCTCCATACACCCCGCCAGGAACAAGATTATAAGGATTGATAAAGTAAACAAAACCTGCTGCCAGAATAGTACAACCTACAAAAATGCTATCCATGAAGATAATTATCTTTTTCATATCGATATGATTTATATATAATTCAGC